>ENA-OQAS01000421-OQAS01000421.1-human-gut-metagenome-genome-assembly--contig:-NODE-421-length-22240-cov-2.933161_pt1 | contig 22240 bp, 26 predicted proteins | sample MGYA00242733_ERZ504523 | MGnify/ENA primary metagenome ERZ504523 (study PRJEB26092, sample SAMD00036239) | human gut metagenome | host: Homo sapiens | study: EMG produced TPA metagenomics assembly of...
TTTTATTTTTTACCTCAATTTAATCTGTTTTTCTTATATTTATGGCTTAAAATATCCTTTTCTTTTTTGCAACAAATTGAAATCTTTCCAAATTTATAATGCATTTAAGCATTATTCGTGTCCCTGCCACTCCTGTTTCTGGTTAATTATATCCATTTTTCTTATATATAATGAGCCTGCTACCATGCAGAAGATTGTTATTGCCGCCATAATAATTACTCCCAATAATATGTTATATCCTTCTGGGCTGTATATTCCATTTCTTAAAGCCATACAATATATGGATATAATGAATGGATTATCTGAAAATGCACCTATAATAAGATATGACATCACAATAACATATCCAATGACTGGTGATATAATAAGTCCGACTGTAATCTGGATAATGCAGAAGGTTATTGTCATAAGCAGCTCATAGCCATAAGACTTATCACCAGACCTGTCAGATTAGTGTTCTGTATAATAATCTGTTTATCCATAGAAATAGCCGAATAGCATACTTCTGGTGTCGGTGCAAGCTTAACGCCTCCTGTGCATATTCCAGCCACTATTATTACAGCATACAATATTGCATAACTTAGCACTGCTGTTAATATGCCCCATATACATTTGCTTATCCACCAGTAAACCTACTTCCTGTTCTGACGATAATATTCTTTCCAAAGCCATACAGGTCTTTGATGACATAATTACCGACAATATAAGCTACAAAATATATTAGGAAGCATATACACAGAGGATATGTCTACGGTTTTAATCACACCACTATCATATTTCTTAACACCCCTTAACACCCCATAAAATCATATCTCCACACGTATACGAGTCAATATGTCTGCTAAAGCTGCATATCATAATAAAATATATTACACATACTGCATATATTATTCCAAGCATTGCAAATCTTTTCCATTGCTGTACAATGCCCTCTCTTATGTCGCTTTTTATCTGCCACCACAACATCCACACTCTCTCCCTTATCTTTTCTGCAAAGTTATAAGTTTTCTGCACAATCTATGTCCCTAAGAATTCCTTTTTCTTAAATCTTACTGCCACGTTCACAAGGACAAATATTATTACCATAACTATAAGCGGATATATTATATTTACACCTAAGTTTAAGCCAACCTTGTATGTATAGCTTGATACCTGATAACTGCCAAATATTAAGCCATGGCTTTCAAAGCTTCTGTCTATAGTAATTAATATTATTGCAGATATATATCCTGCCCATTCTTTATTGGTGCACCACCATACTCCGATCATTACAATTCCCGTTATTAAAAAGCACTGAAATGTCTCTATTACATATGCCACCAGCAGCATAACAAATGATGGCTGTTCTTCACATACTTTTCCAAGCCATTTTGCACAGCGACTATATTGTTCTCCCCAATTATAAAATGTATTTGTCCGCAATAAACCTACAATCGTGGTTAAAGCAAAGACATATACCGTAAAAAACGTACACAAAATGAGTAAATCTATCACGCATCTTTTCCATACATCATTAACTGTGCGTTCCCTGACAACCTGCATTATTCTCTGGTTATGCCTTTCGACAAATAATGTATAAAACAGCAGCAATGGAACACCAAATGTATCCACCACATGCAAAATACCTATTATATAGACATCATATAAGCACGGCACTCCTCCGCCGCTCCCAAGCTGCCCATTAAAATTAATAACAGCAGCAATTGTCATTGCACCTAATATAATAGCTGTAAACCTTGACTCATTTACCCGCAATAAATCAACTAATCTTTTCATCATACCACCTGTTATTGCAATTCTTCACGTTCCATTATTCCTGTCTTATATCCAGTTTAATAAGACTCTTAATCTTCTCAAAGTAGCCTCTGTCCTTGTTTTGATTATTACTTTCGTACATAAATGAAGTTGAAAAATATATATTGTCATATGAAATATCATCTCCATACACCAGATCTCCATATACACCCTTTCCTATATCCTTATCATAACGATATGTATACTGTTCAACCCACTTATCTTCTTCAAAATATATTAACACTTCTTCTTTTTCCTCGCCCGGCTGTAATGTAATTTTAGAAGCCGATTTCAAAGTAAATGCATCTGGTGCATTTGCACAAATAGGTCCTCCATCATTTGTCCCTTTCAAGCGTCTGTATTTCATCACAGAATTCTCCTTTTTTATGCTATACAGACTCAGGCTGTGTATAGGCAATGTGTATTCACTATTATTCTCATTTTTTATACTAAGCTTTACAAAAAGCGCTTTCCTCTCAACCCCACGTTCACTGTCTAATATATTCCCCTGTTCATCTATATAATCATCTGTTTCTACATAAAGCAGGAAATTTCTTATATTATCATATGCCGCCTGTGATGTAAGCTGTCTTAAATCACTAAAATCATCTGTAATAAGGGCATCTGTAACTGTAAATGATAACGTATCATTTCTACTACCAATTGTAACCTTAGCCGTCTCCCCCAGTCTGTACCAGTTCCGGCATATAATTTTTATTGCACTCCTTATAATCTTCTGTATATACGCGTGGTGAATTGTCAGAAACCATATCTGATTGTCCAGATGATTCACTGCCATTTGATTTTGATGATGCATTTTCCATCATCTGATATATATCATCAGTACTTTGGCTGCTACAGCCTGATACCAGCATTAATACACATAAAATAGCAAATATTATACTTTTTCTTTTCATAAATAAACTCCTCTTTACAATCCCTTAATATCATCAAGAACTATAATTTCGTGTACAGGATAATTAGACAGTACAATACGAATCTGTGACTTTTCAACATCCATCTTCTATCATCCCGCAACACTCCTTGTGACATTATAAAATGCAATACAATTTCCCTTTGTTCTTGTGCTTTAAGCTTTATGCTTGTCAATTCTCCATTTTCCATCACTTCTCCATATATTAATACGCCAACAGGATATATCTCCAATCCAAGATGCTCTAAAAGTGTTTTTGATAATTTGATTTCCTTATCTGTTTCATTCTTGACATCAATCTTCGCTATAAAATAATAAGTATTACTATTATTCCCGTTATCAGGGAGAAGTTCTGATCCATATTGGCTGTTTGCTTCTTCCTGCGGCATATATTCTACAGAATTAACTTTTATGCTCGTATCGCCCGTCCTTACCCATTCTCCAATTGAATGCACCTGCTGCTCTGGCTTTGGAAATCTTTTATTGACATCTATGTAACCTACAAGCCACACACCAGATACTACTAATATCAGGCAGGCTATAACAACACGCTTTATAATTCTCTTTTTAGATGCATCATTCTTCACCCCTCTCCACACATATATAACAAGATCAAACAACAAAACCACGCATATAAATATCACATAACTCTGCCAGTAATTTATTGCCACCTGATCAATCCTGAACAATCTCCATGGAGCCGCCCCTTTTATATATCTATATTTAACAGGAATCCATGTTGAAACTGCATTAATGAATTCACATAATACACTTGGAAACAACAGTACAATAAATGCATTATTAACATACAGCGATACAACGAGAGACATTGTTGCCATCAGCCTGCACATATAAACTGGAGAATAAAATATAACAAATAATATATATACGGATGTGAGAATAATATATATGACCATATTCCATTGCCATTACAGGGAACAGTATGACTAATTGCTATAAAAGATGGCATCACTGCTGATGTAGCAATCAGATCCAGTACTAACGGAGCAACTGCCGCCGTTCCACCTGTAAGAAACACTGCAATATATTTGGCTGATATGTAATTAATCTTTTTGGTTCTTGTATAATAATTCTTTACAATCCCCTTTTTATAATCTGTATAATATGTAACGGCATAAGGCACAACAGCAAGTAACGGAATAAGCCTGACATACAATGTGTAATGCCAGCCTTCACCCATTGCCATCCACATATTATTAACATTGGCTACTGTTTCAAGATTACCTGTTTTATAAAAATGTAATGGATCGAGTGCCGTTGGTAATACCTTCTGAAAAAAATGTAATGCACTTATAACTATACCTATCAGGAGCGACACTTTTAAACCTGCACTTTTAAACGCCCTCTCCAGCTCTATTTTTAACATCTGCTTCATAATATCCTCCATTCCTGTGTTAAGCCCAGCCGCATAAAAAAATCCAGCACATAGATTCTAATCTCTATGTACTGGATTATATCATACGCATTTTGCGATATTCGGTTAATGTAAAAAGTTGTATTCATTAATGTAACTTTTTGCACATCAAATGCTTATCTTGGTCTGATACACATTTTCAGACACATTTTCCTTATAACTTCCTCCATATTTCTTAACAATACGGCGCACATTATTAATGCCCCTGCCGTGATCTATGTAATATATGGCTGGCTTCTTTTCTGTATCTTTCAGGTAATTATTCTCTATTATTATTATAAGCTTTCCTATGCTCTCTGTTATAATTATATGTATATAACCACCTGTATTAATATTATTCACAGCTTTAATGCTGTTGTCTAACAGATTACCTATTATAACTCCTAAATCTCCCATATCCACACTAATCTGCTCTGGAACTTCCGCCTCACATTCCACCGAAATGTTATCAGCAACACCACTGAGCTTGTATGTCAGAATGTTATTGATGACAAGATTATTACAGTATATTTTCCCCTTAACCATATCGACACTTCCTATCATTCCGTCTAAATAATCAAGTGCCGCACTGCTGTCATTCTGTACTATAACACTCCTTAAGGAACTAAGCCTGTTCTTGATATCGTGCCTTATATCCCTTAATTCTTCCTGTCCTGATTTGATATTATCGTATATTTCCCTGTTAGTCTGCCGCTCACGTTCAAGCATAATAATCTCATAACTATGACGCTGTTCTGTTCAATCATATTAATAAGCATCGCTATTATGTTAGTTATGCACCATAGAATAATAAGAACTGCCAGCACAATTGGTCTTGTGTCAACATATTTATATGCCATTTTGCTTACCATAATACATGCCACAGTTATGCCAAGTGATGTCACAGCTATAGCTGTCCCTGCAAGCCTTCCAAGCTTTATGCCTATATATTTATCATATACATCAACAAGTATTACAATCAGTATTCTTACCATAATAATACAGCTAATTTCTCTACTAATGTCTGAACTGTACTTTTCAATTCTCGTAAGAGAACAGTTCTCCAATATCAGACGAACCAGAATATTAACAGTAACCGACATACTTATATGATATGCCGTACTGGCTGTTACCGTGTATACATCAAAAGCACTATACTTAAAACCTGCAATCATAATAACAAGAAGAAGTATATACATCGTATAGCTGTTGTTAATCAGAAAACTGTACATACATAATATATCAACTGCCGCCAGAAGAATATTATATACATAATAAACAGCTATTTTAAAATAACTTAACAGCCGTACATTAAGCCCATATGAACTATCTGCTGGTTTCAAATGTTCCACATATATATAATTCTTCTGATACCCAATATATATAATATAGTCTATTATACCTGCCAGCATACACAATAAAAACATATGATTATCTAACATATCTTAAGTGCACCTCTTAATATTAAATTACCAGAGCCTTCTGCTTTTGCCTCTCTCTGATGTTATATAGCTCGTATAATCTGTCATAAAATCGTTATATCTTCCACGTCCCAAGTCCAGTCTTATCTCTTTGCCATCTACGCCTCTCCTGCACCAGACATTGGATTTATCAACCCTGCTTACATATCTGTAATTAACAATACAGCCACTTCTTGTCTTTCCAAATATCAGCTCTGGAAGTTCATTATATACATCATTAATCTTTCCATAGACTGATATTCCATATTAGTGGTTATAAGGTTAATTATTCTTTTGGACGACTCCATATACACGATATCGTCATAGTATGTGCTGACTAACTCTCTGTTACATCTGAATATAAGCTTGTCATCTCTTGAATTAATAACCTCTTCAAGCTGTGTTACAATCTTGTCCACCTTCTGCATTGTAACAGGCTTCACAATATAATTAAAAGCGTGTACATCAAATGCTTCCGCCATATAATCTGTATGGCTTGTCGTGAACACTACTATTGAATTAATATCTGACTGTTTAATATTCTTTGCCAGCTCTACACCATTATCCGCCCCAAGTTCAATATCAAGAAAATAAGCATCATAATGCTTATTGTTAAGTTCTCGTTTTATGTCATCTACGCCAAAATATACATCTACTTCTGCTTCACATTCTGTTTCCCTCAATCTGTCATCAAGAAGATGTTCCAATGTTCCCGCCTGTATCTTATCATCTTCACATATAGCTATACGCATATTATTCCTCTGTCTATGATATTATCATCTTCATTATAATATTATTATCGTATATAAATTCCAAAAAGCTGCTGCTATGAATCTGTGCAAGTATATCCGAAGCCCATACATTATTGCCAAATGCTGTAACTATTGCAAATACTACCCACACTATAATAAGTCCTTCAACTATACCTGCTATTGTTCCGCACAATTTGTCAGCCTGATGAATAACCGGAAGCCTGCTTATTACGCCTGTCACTCCCATAAACACCTTAAGAATTATGTATAATATAACAAATACTATGCAGTAGCATATTGCATTAATTATGATAGCACTAAGCTGTGCCGCAAATATCTGTGCCGCCATCTCTTTTATTGTAACCTCAGCCGATGTTCCAGCTGAGTCTAGTATTTTCATAGCTGCTGACTCTGTTATATTGTCAGAAAGGCTCTGTGGAAGCTTCATATATTCACTTATGGCATCAACCTTTGATTGTATCGCATCCTTGTATACAACAGTACTGCTGTCTATAACCTGTGAATCATCTTCTCCATATTTCCTGCCGTCTTTTATGATATTTTCATATATACTCTGTGTAATACGCTCGTCCATATCCGTATCATTCTTTACTTTTTCACTTACTATTGGTGATGCAAATGTTGTGACAGCTATTGTTATAATCATAGCAACGAGTGATGCCGCCATTCTTATTGCACCTTTTTTCATTCCATTAAAAGCCGCTATACATAAAATAGCCGCAACGCATATTAGTACCATATCATCTCCTGTTAAATATTATAAAATTACCATTATATTTCATATAATTCATTATCCGTCATTGAGTCATTCCAGACATTATTTATTATCTAAATTGTAGTTACTTGAGTTTAATATTCTGGATATACTTGGTGTTAATTAATATATATTCACCTCTTGTACCTGTTGGAAGTACCTTACTAGCCGGCATATCAAAGCTCATATTAGCAACATTCTTTCCTTTAAGATTGAATACAGAAAATGAAGTCGAATTATTCATAACTACACTTGAACCATCAAACTGTATATTATCAACCTGTGTTCCGAATTCAGCTTCACACACCTTTGAACCAGAAAAATTGTATACAACCATTTTGTATAATTCTCCTGAGTCTGAGTTATCCAGCACAAGGCCAATATAATCTGTGCCAAAGAATACCCTGTCTATTGTATTATCTATCTGTATTTCCTTTTCAAGACTTGGATATTCCTTTATCTTATATATGCTTATTACATTTTCTCCAACTGCTACCGCTATATTATTGCTTAAGAACTGGACATCTCCAACAAGCACGTCATTATAATGATTGAAACCACCAACAACTCGCTCAGTTTCATTCTGTCCCACCTCCGAAAAGTTGTAGAACACCACATTAGTCTTAATCTCTTCACCGCTTACATATACATATGAGGCGATAAGCTTGGCTGAGTCGTTGGAAATACTTATATCAAGCGGATATCCATCTCCTGCAAGTGTTGTCTTTACACTGTAGATTTTATTGCCTTCCTTGTCATACATATTGATGTAGTTAGCTTCATTATCTTCAAGCACTGCCGCAACTGCTCCATTAGCTGCAACCTCAATCTGCGATATGACAAGTGAAGTATCTACTTTTCCTATATTGCCATTTTTATTAAAAATATATATCGTATTGCCGTTAATATCTCCTATTGCAACACAGTCCTCACATATCTTAACCTGCGGCTTCTGCATAGAATATGTCTGGTTCCACAGTGCCTTGCCCTTGGCCGTATAATATGCTGCACCATCATTACTGTATCTTATATAACCATCACCATATGCTATATAGCCAGAAGACTCAATATCTTCCCTGTTAAGAGAACCTGTAACTGAATACGAGGTAAATACATATCCATCAATAAGCCTCATAACAAGCACTACCGCAATTGCGATTACAATCACGCCAATAGCAGCTATTATTACCATATGTCTTCTATGCTTCTTTATTCTGTGTTTGACAATCTCATCATCTTCCGTTTCGTGCGTCGCCGCCTCCGAAACATTATTCATCTGTATTACTTTTCTTGCCGGAGCGTTCTTATCTCCATTAAATCTTGAACTTCCTGAAATTATATCAGCCATCTGTTGTCCCCTTTATTATAATCAAGGCTTAAAAGCTGATTTTATTATACATTATCCCCATAAATATTCAAGGAAGTTTTATTTCTTGTCCGACATATAGAACATTGGCATCATCTAATTCATTATACTTAAGAACCTCTGTATATTTAGTTGTAGTTCCATAATGCTTCTTGCATATGCTCATAAGTGTATCCCCTGTCTTTACCGTATATACATAAGCTGTATAAGCCGCCGTATCATCACCAGACGAAACACCCTGTGCTGTCTTAGGGGCCGTGCTGCTGTCAGAGCTGTTCTCATCACCCACGCCATTCGCATCGTCTGAGTTATTCAAACTTTCCGAACTGTTCACACTGCCGGAGTTTCTTTCTGTGCCGCCGGAATTGCTTCCTGTGTTACTGTAGTTATCCGCATTTTTCATATTATCTTCGTTCTGTGATGTGTCTGTATCGCCTTTAGTTGGATACACATCTCCTGACAACTTGTTCACTGTAACCGTGTCATCCTGATTGTCTGACTGGTCTGTATCATTTCCCGACATCTGATTCATAAGAGTATTAATCGACTTGTCGAACTGCTTCATCTTCTCATAGCTGTTCATAAGATTAATTCCAATAACAATTATGACCACAACAAGAAATTTACTCATAACATACATAAATGAATTACTTTTCTTCTGTTCGTGCAGCTCATCTTTTTCTTTGATTACATTTCTTATTGTCTGCATAACCTTATCAGTCCTGGAATCCTCACAGGATTTCTTTCCATTGCGTTCAAGCATATATTCCTGCATTTCATAATTCCGCTCATAGAAACACACATACCCTTTCTGTTTTCTAAGACTTCCATTTTCATACAGGTAAAAATGCTCCTCTTTACAGGCCGTATCCACAAGATATAATGTCTTCATCATACCCGCAAAATTATCAAGATGGATTTTCTTAAGCCTTGCCATTCTCTCACTTGTTAAATCTGGCACAACTGCAAACCAGCCCACAACCGACAGATTTGGAAAATATTTCTCTGTATCTGAATATATTCTGTTCCATACATTTTCATCAAAACGTATTCTCTCCCCCTTATCCTCTACAACAGATTTAATTACCCCCTTTACAAATACGCATTTTTCCTCACTGTCCTTCTGCAGCTCGCCTAATAACACGCCAGCCTGCTCTATCATTGGATTATTATATGCAATAGAATTGATGTATGTAAACGCATAATCTTCTATGTATATTTTCTTATCAGAGCTTACATCACCTATCTGCTTTATATTCTTTGGTCTTCTTATGCCTGTCACACCTTCTTTTACATGGTGTGAATTCTTATCCGACTCATCTTTATTACATATAATCTCAATCATACCCTCCTCATTCCTGCGCTGATATTAAGCAATAGACACACAACAATACATTCTGACAGCGCACATATGTATTGCCGCATTAGGTATGTCCACTTTTGATATTTGCATAATAGCACCATAAACTTAAGAATTTTATCATAATATGTCGGCTGGATAATTTAATTTTATTTTTTGTAATATTTTTTGATGCCACTAAATATATTATCTTAAAAATATATTGCAATTGTGCGAAGAAGTGAGGTCTTATGAATTATTATTTTGATTCTTCCAGCGAAAAAGCTGCTTTATTATTAAGCATACGACTTAAGTCAATAATAAACACTAAGAAGAAGCCTAATCAGGAAATCATAATTCTATGTATTGGCAGTGACCGCTCAACCGGCGACAGTCTTGGACCTCTTATTGGGTACAAGCTAAAGAAGGCACCTCAATGTGGATTCTACATATATGGAGATCTAATGCATCCTGTACACGCAGGCAATCTTCAACTATATATAGACAAAATCAATGAAACCTTTGTTGATCCTTTTATTATTGCGATTGATGCTTCTCTTGGACGTGAAGAACATATCGGACTTATCACTTTAGGAGAAGGTCCTTTAAAACCTGGACTCGGGGTCAAAAAAAAGCTGCCTGAAGTCGGAGCTGTTCACATTACCGGAATCGTTAATTCTTCCAGTAATTCTAATCACTCCATACTTCAGACAACCCGTCTTTACCTTATAATCCAGCTTGCTGATGTAATATTTAACGCACTCAATGCACTGCTTATATCGGGCAATATATTAATTATTACCCCAAAACTATAGCCTGATGGTTATTTCCTATTCTTGTATACAGCCATTGCCTGCGAAATAGTCTGTGCTTCTCCTGACTGATAATATTATCAAGTTCTGTTAAGCGCTGGACATTAATAAATTCTTTACCAAGATAAGCTTCATAATTAGATGATATATATATTCTCTGCTGTTTGATGAGGTCATCTAACTTCATATATTCATCTTTCTTCTTGGCAAGTTCTTCTCTCATAAGATTAAGCTTATCTAAGTATCTGCCTCTACCTCTTTAACAAGGTCCGGCTTTACAGTTTCTTCAAATTCCCTTAAAGCATTCTGCTTCTCTTCCTCGGTCTTTTTAATATTATCACCGATAGAATTAATTCTGTTATCAAAGCTTTCAAGCCCATACATAGCTTCGTCTTTATCTTTCTTGATTGAATGTTGTGTCTTTTTGATTATTCTTTTATTATCCCTTATCTTATACCTGGTATCCCTTGCCGCCATAATAGTATCCTTATGTGCAAGTATAAGGTTAATATATACGCTTCTTCCAATTATAAGAAGTAATATTCCCATCACGCCAGCATATATAACCGGTACATATGCTGGTATGACTGGTAATAAATATAATGCCGCAGGTATTAATGCAAATACTATGAGCAGAAATAAAGTATACACTAATACATCTCTGACTTTTCTTGAAATATATAATGCCATAAAAAATGAATTATTAACAATACGAGGTATATTCTCCTGAATAAATGCTTCATTAATCTCATTCTGAAGGCTCTTATTCTCAGCTCTTAAAGATGCTGTCTCAGAAGCTATTCGCTCTTTAATCCCCTGCATCTTAGCTTTATCTCTGTCTGCCTGAACCTGCTTAATTGTGTCTTTATCCTGTGAAACCGCTTTATCATAACCTGCACATATAGATCCGTACTTTCACTTATTCTTGACGAAATCTCATCTTCCATAGCTTTAGTGGTGCTATCTATCTCCTTGGTTATATCCTGATACTTACTGACATACGCTCAAGACGTTCTTTCTTTTCAGCGTGTTCATTAATATCGCCAAGAATCTGCTCTAAAACCTGCTGGTCACCATTGAGTATATTCTGTTCTGCCATTATCTGCCTCTATTTTATATTAATGGTTTCTGTAGTAGTTAATAAGACATCCGTCAAGAATTATCTCACGCTCATCATCTGTAAGCTCATCCATTTTAAGTTCAAATTCTTTCATATCTTTGTTAACTACATATGCTTTCATTGATGTAGCCTTATTCTTAACCGCATCAGCTATCTTAGGTATAAAGATATAATCTCCATTAGTAAATGGAAGTTCTCCCTTATCTATTATAAATGGAAGCATACCCCAGTTAATAAGGTTAGAACGGTATCTCTTAGTAGCGTACTCATTAGCTATATTAGCCCATCCGCCAAGAACCTTCTGACATGATGCTGCCTGCTCTCTTGCCGAACCATCACCTGGCTTAACTGCAAATATTGTGCTTCCAACACCAACATTTTCTTTGCTTACATCATAAGTTTCTTTAATCTTATGCATAATATCTCTTAACTCTGGAAGTGCTTCTCCCATACATTCGCCAGCTTCTCTTGCTTTCTCTGCCTTCTGTACTTCTTTAGCACGTCCAACATATGCTGGGTCTTTTCTTGAAAGAGCAAATTCTGCAAGTCCTAAAGGATTAGAACGGTATGATGATGTCTCTCCTGATGGGATAAGTTCATCTGTTGTTGTAACTGGGTCGTGAATTTCTGATACAACCTTAATGATTAAGTTCTCTGGGAGTGCTACCATCTCTGGCCAGTCCTTAATATTAGGTCCAAACTGTATTTCCTGTTCTGGGTCTGCTACACCCTTGCTGTCAAATACTCTGTTAGCATATATAGCACTATCAAAATGATATGTTGGTCCTGTGAATTCTACATCACAATCTGTAGCTGCTGTAAGGAAGCCCTTATTAGCTGCTGTAGCTGCAATAGATCTTGCATCCATAAGTGCAACTGATGATATCTGTCCATTCTGTAACTTAGAACCTTCTCTGTTAGGGAAGTTCCTTGTAGAATGTCTGATAGAAAATGCGTTGTTTGCAGGAGTATCACCAGCACCAAAGCAAGGTCCACAGAATGCAGTCTTAACAATTGCACCTGTCTCCATAAGGTCAGCAAGACGTCCATTTCTTGCAAGCTCCATATATATAGGTGTACTTGCTGGATATACGCTTAATGTGAACTCGTCTGCACCTATTGAATGGCCTCTTAATATGTCTGCTGCCGCACAGATATTCTCAAATCCACCACCTGCACAACCAGCGATAATTCCCTGATCTACATAAAGCCTGCCATCTTTAATCTTATTAGTAAGCTTGAAGTCTACCTGTCCGTCAAGACTTACAAGTGCCTTCTTCTCTACATCTCTTAAAATATCCTCAAGGTTAGCATTAAGTTCATCAATAGTATATGTATTACTTGGATGGAATGGCATTGCTATCATTGGCTTAATCTTACTAAGGTCAACATATACAACTCCGTCATAATATGCGACACTGCCAGGATTAAGTTCCTTGTAGCTCTCGCTTCTTCCGTGTATATCATAGAATTCCTTAATCTTTTCATCAGTTCTCCATATTGATGAAAGACAAGTTGTCTCTGTTGTCATAACATCAACGCCAATTCTGAAATCAGCACTTAAGTTAGACACACCTGGTCCAACGAATTCCATAACCTTATTCTTAACATATCCGTTAGCGAATACCTCACCTATAATTGCAAGTGCAACGTCCTGAGGACCTACGCCCTTCATTGGCTCACCTGTCATATAGATAGCTACAACACCCGGCATATTAATATCGTATGTCTTATTAAGAAGCTGTTTAACAAGCTCTGGTCCACCTTCACCCATTGCCATAGTACCAAGTGCACCATAACGTGTATGGCTGTCTGAACCAAGTATCATCTTGCCGCCTTCTGCAAGCATTTCTCTTGCAAACTGGTGAATAACGGCCTGATGTGGAGGTACATATATTCCGCCGTATTTCTTAGCACATGTAAGTCCAAACATATGATCATCTTCGTTAATTGTTCCACCTACTGCACATAAACTGTTGTGACAGTTAGTAAGTACATAAGGTATTGGGAACTTCTCAAGTCCTGATGCTCTTGCTGTCTGTATAATTCCTACGAATGTAATATCGTGTGAAGTCATCTTATCAAACTTTATCTTAAGCTTGTCCATATTATCTGAGGTATTATGTGATTTAAGAATTCCATAGGCAATTGTATTCTTTGCCGCCTCTTCACTTGTGATATTACTGCCTGTCTTAGCAGCTACCTGTGCTAATGCTGTCTGGCTATCTTCAATAATTTCTGTTCCATTAATGAGATATGCCCCACCTTTGCTTAACTTAACCATTGATTATTGTTCCTCCTGAATATTATATATGTTATTAAACATCTAGCTATTAATTATATGCTTATATTTTATAAATAAGGTGTAACCTTATTCTTTATAGCATTAATAACATCTTCTTTAGCTTCTCCCGGCTTCCAGCCTACATTAACTGTATCATTCTTATATCTAGGAATGATGTGCATATGAAAATGGAATACTGTCTGGCCTGCTGCCTCGCCATTATTCTGTACTATATTAAGTCCTTCATAATCCAATGACTGTTTATATGCTTTGGCAATCCTTGTAGCAACCTTAAATATATGAGCTGCTGTATCTTCATCCATAGAATATATGTCATCATAATGGTTCTTTGGAAGAATTAAAACGTGTCCATCTGATGCAGGACCTGCATCAAATATAACTTTTACAATATCATCCTCATATAATGAATTAGTTGGTATGTCTCCATTAGCCAGCTTGCAGAATATGCAATCATCTTTTTTCATAGAGCATATCTCCTCCCATTTATTATTTACTTATTTTATGTTTCAGTATATACTCGTATAATAACTTAAAGCAAGGTGGATTACAATATTATTTGCTTTAAAAGACAAAAAAAGTACAGCCAAATGGCAGAATGGGGATTGTAATGCTAACTTTTAACGAATATACAACTATATCCAATAACTGTAGTGATAATAAACAGTTATCTGATGCAATTAACAGCGTATGCAGTGCCGCCCTTGAAGAAAGCTCTGTAATCTCTCACGAAATCAAGAACCAGGCAGCCTATTTAAAAACCTGCTACCAGCTTCTTTCAAGCCGCAATGATGAACTTCGCAGTAACAAATTCTGGAATAATATGGGTTCAACAATAGATGAACTTGTTAATTATCTTGAAAGAACATCTATCTACAGATACAGCTTCAAGCAAAGCGAAACGGTAAGCTGTACTCTATCTGATATCATTAACAACATTAACGAATATATCAAATCAAGATACAATGGTCTTATAGCCCTTGATACTTCTAATATCAGCCTGGAATGTAGTTCAGCTTCAATATATGCCAGCTCTCATTATCTTAATATTGCCTTAAAAGAAATCATTGATAATGCTTACGAAGCCGCCAGTGAGCGTAACTGTAACAATTGTATACTTATATTGTCCGCTATAATGTCACCTGACATTAAAGATAAGCTGATTCTTCAATAGGAAGTAATAAAACCAATAACGGCAGCTCTATTTACCAGCCTGACAATATCAGCTCCTGCATTAACAATGACATTAATGATAATAACTGTAACAGACCTGGACTTAAAAGTAAGCTCTGCAAGCCTTTCTACACAACACACAAGGGGCACACTGGTCTTGGTCTTTCAATTGTGAACCAGATATGCCTTTTAAGCGGCATTGACTGGAATATCATATCCGATAATGATGTAGTAACTACAGTTTTCGCTTTTAATCTTCAAAATTAAATACTTCGTCTAACATTCTTAATGTTCTGAAATTACCTTTGGCTGTCATATCTCCAGTCATAAATGCCCTGTGGAATGTAATTCTCCCCTGAACTATGCGGTCAAAGGTTTCTTTAGACATTTTACCAATAACATCAGCTTCCATATCCTGACCAAACTCTACTGTAAGATTGCTTCCCTGAACATTAACTATAATATTCTTATCCTTATCGCTTATCATAAACATATACCTGCCATTATAATTAAGCTGTGGCTTAAATGATTTCTGAATACGCTAAGATAATAATCATCTCCACCATTCTGTTCATCACTAAGAAGTTCTTTATATATGCTTGCAAGTGACTCTATATCCTCTTTCTGTGTCTTAACAAATTCATCATCAGATGCATACTTAGATAGCTGTTCACTCTCCTGAGGTGTGAAATTAACAACCTCTTTAATAACATTCTTTCTTATAGTCTGACTGCTTGAAGGAAGATTTCTTAAGCCCTTTGATATGGTTCTGTATATATTTTCAGCATATTTTTCGATTATCTCTTTATATTCGTTATTAAATTCAAAATCTGTTGTATCGTCTACATAAGCACTTAATGACTCGCCTACAACTCCACCTATTATCTCCCACGAATTGCTGAGTGCTGTAACAACTTCACGTTCTCCATATGCTCTTGACATAACCACCGGAAACATATACGTAGATGATGTTCTGCTCTTGTCCGCATATAGCCAGCAGGAGTCAAGAAGTGTCTGCATATAGCCTCCCATACCAACCCACTCAACTGTAGTAGCAAACACAACTCCGTCTGCCTCAACTACTGACTGCGAAAGAGTTGTAATTGTATTCTTTATCTCATAAAGATTATACCTTGTAACGTGAACATTAAGTTCCTCTAACACTTCCTGGATTCTGTTAATAACGACAATTGTCGGGTCATCTACAAGACCTCGTCCACCATAATATATGTTTACATTCATATAATTAATATCCTCCCAAATATACCTGTTATCAATTAAGCTTTCCGATAATTGTAACACAAGTATTAGATTTTGGCGACATTTACTGTACTGACTTTATACACTTACTTTATACTATACTTACTTTGAACTCATACGCCGCAAACTTTAATATATCTCCATTATTAATATTAACTCTTGTATGCACCTTCAGTCTCTCACCATTAATATAAGTACCATTAGTCGAATTCATATCCTCTACAAAGAAACCTTTATCGCCATACGAAAAACAGGCGTGAAGCTTACTTATAACCGGATTGTCTATGTATACATCAGAAGCTTCCCTGATGCTTCCAACTGTGCAGGGAAACTTACACAGACCAATGGTATTATTAACATTATCATATTCTCCATTATCAGGTCTTACATCAGGAAACAAATCATCTGTCAGACCTTGAAGGCAAAGCTTATTATTCTTATTATCTTCTTCTGCCAGTGATTCAAGATAGTCACTTAAAAGAATTGTATGCTCACATTCTTCTGCCCTATTATCTACATTTCCCTCATTATCTTTAATAACCTCTGCCGTTACAAGCTTATTATCAATCTCCTCGTTAAGGTCAAAACGATACGGAATTTCGTTGACATTTTCTGACTTCGCCTGCTTTAAATCTCCAACAAGCACACCCGCCTTATCTGCAATATAGAACAACACAATTCCAGCTATAAGTAATGCTGCCGATACAACTGTATCCAGCTTTACAACCGCATAACTACGAAACAAAAGACTTGCCGCTGAGTTATATAACAATAAAACTGCCACTGCCTTTAATATAAGCTGTGTCTTTTTGTCAATGCATTTATTATGCTCTTCAACACCAACTGGCTCCGGTCTTACCGCTGATAATATCTTCCCATTAGCATATAATCTTTTATCTTTAATATCTGTATGCGGCTCATCAGCACTGCTTCCCTTATTAATATTTCTTTGGGAACTAAAATCCGGCACACTATCCGATTTTCTTCGGAATTTAGAATTGACGGTGCTCTCATTATTATTTGCACCCCTGCAATTTACCACACTATCAGCATTATTGAGAACCTTAGAGCCTGCCATTCCCTCTGTATTATTGATAATATTAGAATACTCACCACCCTCCGCCGTATTATCAGAACCACTTTTATCCACCGAATTACTTTCATCTTCATTATCTTCAAATAACTGCATAAGATTATATGGTGTGTAATCTCTTACGAGAATTCTCTGGTACGCTTCATAGAATTTTACAAGTCTTATTTTTTCAATTGAATGGTCAAATCTTTCTAATATATATTCATACAGGCTTCGCATTTTCCCATAAAATCCGTATTATTATCCAGCAGGGAATACATAAAATACACTTTCTTATCTACTAAAGAAATATATATACATCCTGGGTCTAATATTACACGATCAAGATTAAGCATATATTCATTTACAACTCTTGCCATCTTAGATATGTTGCCAAGCAATGACTGCACATCAGACATATTAACCTTGCCATATTCAAGCAATGTGCTTAACTGCTGTTTTGAAGTTATATCATAATATATACATTTTCTTGAATTAATCTCGTTAATGGAAAATTGAAGAAAATAATCAGGCCTGTTTCGCATAAGCATTTTCATCTCATACTCAACCAGCTCATTGCTATCAGTTATATCAACCACCGCATAACTTATATTATTATTTCTTTCATATTTAATGCTTAATCCTCACCACAATACTGGCTCATTATCCAACCACCTCCATAAGAGCATTTGTCTTTCGTATCAACCGGGCATTATCTATTGTATTTACATTTTCACTAATATTACATATATCTGACATACCTGCGTAACTTCCTATAACCGGAAACTGCACTACACACTATGCTTTCGTCCTGTTCATATACCCTGTCATCATATATATTTATATCCCGAAGGAACATAGTCCTGTCTGCCGCATACCTCTCTCCTCTTTTTATCAGCTCTTTCCTTGCAGTAATATCACTTTCCTTTTCATACTCTATCGATATCTGACTCACCATATTCCTTATGATTATCCTATCGTGCATATAAATCCCAACACTTATCAGTGCAATAATTATCATTGTAAATATCGGAACAATAATTGCATTTTCTACTACTTTCATACATCTCTCCATTTCTTAAACACTGACAACTGTTACTGTAATAAAGTTCTTAATATAGTTCCACCACCAATAACACAACACACTAATGACACCAACAAAAATGGTATATATGGCATAGACGTCATTAGCTTCATTCTTCCTCCTGCTATCAACGTTCCCCCGGCGATAATTATTAGAAACATAGATAACAACACTGTCTGTATCGTTATATACATTCCTTTAAGCACAGTTATATATGCTATTACTATTGCATCAGCCTCACCTGTTATATGTGTGATCCGTGCAATAATATAAAGACCTGCTCCTATAATAACTGCCGGAATATAATAATCTCTAATCAATAAATGTAGTTCTAATTCACTTCCATCAATAACGTCTGCTAAATGTAGCATAATAATACCAGCTCCCATAACCACAATACTTATAATGTTAATCTTTCTTCTTTTTATATCTGCGTATGACATCGCCGCAAGCCATATAATCAAATATAATGTCTTTAACATCTGCTCCCCCCTGTCTTATTCCTGACACTTTTCGCACAACCTGCGGTCACTGACACTGTCTTTACTGACTTTCTGAATATTTCTTTTAAGTTCTGTACAATTACGCGAGCTGTGGTATCTTGTCCCATATAATGTATAATAAATTGATGTTGTATCTTTTGTCTGTCCGCAATGTTCACACGAATAATATTTAGCACCCGAAGCATTCCTTAAAACATCCATACATGACCTGTCAGCCTCCAATATGTATCTTAACAAATATGTACATTCCTTATCAGTATGATATACTTCGCCCCCGGCTGTAATGTACACATATTCTTTATCTGACACATTTCCTGCAAAATTATCTTTATCCTCCCCAAGCCACGCATTTATCCTCTTTCTGTCGGTAACTCTTATTGTAGACAGACCAAATATATCAAAAGGATTTTTGATACTGTATGTAAGCTTTATATCTATAACTGAATTGTTATTTAATATCTTAGAACTCATAAACATAATTCCGGCATTACCACCCATTATGTTATGGTCAGCAGCATAATCTGTTCCTATCTCGTCTATAAGCAGTCGTCTTATTGTCTCTGCCACCATTCCCTTTGGGACATTTCCACTATTTTCATAAACATATACATAGCCTGCACATTTTCTTAATGTCACATAAAAGGCATTGTTGATGTGGATTCGCACTACTATAACCTGCATAATAAACATAATTGACATAACAGCATATATAAACAGAGGAATTACAATTGCTCCCTCCACACTTGCCGAAGCATTTAAGTTATGTGCCTTGCTACACTTTATGGTTCTTGATAATATTCTATTAATTACTGGCGTTATTAAATTCCTGTAGTTATGGATTGTCCGCATAATACTATGCACTCCATTTTCTTTTTTCTGCGGGTAAATCTTATCTTTCCTCCCTTCTTAAATATAATCAACCAACTTATTCTGTGTAGAAAGGCACATTTGCTAAATATAACTGTATGACAGCTTCTGCCTGTACACACTGCCTGTTCCATTCATCTTAAAATGTGCAGCTCCGAAAGCTGCATATATGTAATTCTTCATTCTGAATCCGCTGTGCCCATACATAATCATTCTTAATTCCATTAATGCTGCAATGCGGTAATTTCTGTCCGATTTGTTCATAAACATAATTAACAGTTTTAAATATTCTTTATAACCAATACTATTATCCCTGCCATTTTCCTCAAATTTATTATTATTCACAGCCTCACTATTATTCACAGCCTCATATGATGTAATATTATTTATCAGGGATTGCAAATTCAGCTTTTCATCTACTAATGAACTTAGCTGTAATATCCAGTTATCCCTGTTCTTAATAAGAGCTATTGTTTCTCCTGCCAGCAATTTTCTTAACTCAACTATAGATTCAGCGTATGCCCATATCGAAACAATAATGTACTGCACAAGCCTGACTGCCAGATCACAGCCCGTAACTCCACCAGTGCCGCCGCCAGCATATAAGCCTCTGACATCTTATCCTGTGAACTTATAAGATAAGATAGGTTAACACCCTCTCTTATAACAGATAACTGATTAATTACCTTGTATACATTCTTTCTGTCATTATGTTCACCTCCAATAATATATTCCATTTCATAATCTAATAAAGCACTGCTTCCTGCTCTGTCATTATCACCCGGTGATGTGTCCGTATAACAGATAAAATGCTTCGCAACATATTCCGTGCTTAATATATTTTTCTTTAATGTATCTTCATTCCCACTTGCTTCGATACTTCTTTTTATTTCATCTTTATTTATAAAAGAAATGTCACGGCTCTTAATGTATTCATCTGCAAGCTCCTGTATTTCTATATATTTGTTAGAAATCCTGCCTTCTGTCACAGTCTCACAAATTCCTGACTTCAGGTATTCATACAACTGCCATACTGCATTTAACGAAGTATTAATCTGTTCTTTCTGTCTATCTTCATACTGCATATCACCATCATCAGACTGCTCTAACATATCAGCCAGATCCTTTTTTAAGTTTTCATTATCTTCCATAAACTGCTCAGAATATGCCTGTGCCTCACTTAAATTTTCACCACATCTAACATACTTACATTCATTATCAGCTTGAACAGACTCTTGTTCTTTATCATTCTGGACATTCTCCTGTTCTTCGCCACTTAGAATAGACTGTTGTTCTTTATCAGGCACATTGCTATACATTCCATACTCCATAGCCTTAACAATCTGCTCCTCGACACCATATCCCTCATTATCTGTCATATACGAAAACGTATTAAAAGCACAATCTGATAAGCTTATATCTGGTGAATAACTGCTTATATTTTCGTTAATATAACTACACAGTTTATCATTGAGTATGTCCGATTTATTCAATGCAAATATATTAAAATCTTTAAGCAGCTGGTTATTATAACTTGCAAATACTGACTCCTCCGACAACCTGCAGCTCTGTTTAACAACCGTATAATACCCTGATTGCAGTGATGACTTAATGCACGTTGTAATCAGGGAAATCACAACCATTAATACCATTGCCGCCATAACTGTCAATTGTGCCGGCAATGATATATGTAAAATGTCCTTATTACACATATCACTGCTCATACCACAACCAGCATTATATATATTATGGACATCACAATTAACAGCATTATGTATATTATGGACACCATAACTAACAGCATTATTACCCCTACTGACAGCTATCATATTTTGTTAGCCTGGGAAGTCATCTTTGATAAAAGCTTATTGACTAATGATGTTATCTGGCTTTTAAATATTATTACAAGGCCAATCAGAACAACTGTAATAAGAACTATTTCCACAACACCCATTCCATCTTCTTCATTCCAGAATTTCTTAACTGACTTTATTATTACATTTTGTGCTATTCTATTTCCCATATTTATCCTCTTTTCTGCGTGCATTTCTTTCTAAAAATTATACATTTTCCTAAAAAGCATACATTTCCTCCCAAAAATTATACATTTTCCTACAAGGCATATATTTTCTCCTTAAGTTATGTATTGCTTCCTGAAAGATTAGTATCCTGCACGCAACGATACCAATCTTCATATAAATAGAACTTCTACC
>ENA-OQAS01000422-OQAS01000422.1-human-gut-metagenome-genome-assembly--contig:-NODE-422-length-22226-cov-2.543916_pt1 | contig 22226 bp, 27 predicted proteins | sample MGYA00242733_ERZ504523 | MGnify/ENA primary metagenome ERZ504523 (study PRJEB26092, sample SAMD00036239) | human gut metagenome | host: Homo sapiens | study: EMG produced TPA metagenomics assembly of...
CCTCAAGCCCCACCAATGCTGCAACATAGTCTGCGAGTTCAAACAGAGCTGAAAGGGAAGAAAATAAAACAGCAGCAAAAATATAAGGCAGCGCACGAAGAGCACTCAGCCAAATATAACTATGGTGAAGACTGTAACGAGTCGGCTGAGAAGAGGTGAATTGATCGCTCATTTATACATCCTCTCGCGCGATGCGCGCCAATTCCGCTGCACTGTCTCTTACTTGATCTGCTTCTTCTGCTCTAAGTCCAGGAATCTCAAAGGAAGCGCCTGCCGTTGAAACCATAACTGAAGCTAAACCAAACGCCCGCAAAACAGGGCCCTGTCGAGTGTCGGTATTCTGTACACGAATAAAGGGAATTACGACATGCTTGCGCCAGATAATGCCATTTTCTATTTCTAGAAAATCAGGGAAAAGCTGATAGCGCCAACGGGAGTATCTAAAAGTAGTAAGAGCGAAAAGATCAAGCGTTAAAAGCACGACATACAAAACGATACTTACTAAACAATACGGGCCTGACCAAAAATGAGTAGTCTCATCAGCGAACCAGGCGATTACCCCACTAAGCCAACGCAGACAAAAATGATAGTCAGTACAATAACGTCACTTATCCGCCAAACAGTCTTAATGCGCGGATCGAGCTTACACTCAGGTCTTCCCCTCATAAAAAAGTCCTTACTCTTTTATCTCGCACGTTTACCTTACTTTTTGCGAGACAGATAGCCGTATTTGTCATTTTAAAGTACTAAGACAAATACGATAATTCAACACGACATAAATACCTGTTGTATTTGTATTCATACTATCAGATACCCCCCCCGCAAGTATCTGAAGGAATCAAAGGAAGAAACGATGAAATATTCAACTTTTAATCCGTTATGTATGGATTTACAAGCGTGTTCTACAGATATCGGAAATATGCAGCACAGGAACCCTCCGAGGAAACCATACAAGGTCCAACGGGATTTTCTGGCGTACAAACTCGGCGGAATAAGGGACATTCGTTAGGAGCATCGCGCCACGAAGCACATCTCCGCAACGACAGCCTTTTGGTTCTTGAGTGAGCTCTACCTCTGGCTGGAAGCGTTTAAACGCATCAAATCCTTATACTTTTCCCTGATAGCATACCCGGATTGAGATGAGACCTAAACCACGCCAAGTGGTATTTACTGTTTCAAACACTTCATCAATTGCAGCTAAGGCGATTGGATTGCCCTGAGCTTCCACACCGCGCTTATAAGCAATTTCAATTTCGGCGCGGCCTTCATGCAGCTGGCGCATAATCATGGCGATACCCTGCAGCACGTCAACAGGTTCAAATCCTGTAATAACTCCTGGTACCCCATATTTTTGAGCCAGGAATTCATAGGGTTTCATGCCGATAATGGTGCTAACGTGACCAGGCAAAATAAGGGCATCAATCTTTAATGAAGGATCTGAAACGATAGCTTCCAAAGCGTTAGGCATATTTTTGTGTGCTACAAAGACACTGAAGTTTTTTAACCCTAGAGCTTGTGCGCGCTTGATGGCCATCGCAACTAAAGGCGTGGTTGTCTCAAAGCCAACCCCGACAAACACTACTTCGCTCTCAGGGTTTTCCTGCGCAATTTTAAGCGCATCAAGAGGAGAATACACAATATTGATATCTCGCCCTGCAGCTTGTTCCTTCAACAGACTTGAAGTGGAACCCGGAACGCGCGTCATATCGCCAAACGTCGTTATTTTTACCCCAGGAATGCGTGCAAGAGCAATTACGGTATCAATATCCTTATTAGAGGTAACGCAAACAGGGCAACCAGGACCAGAAGCGAGCCGCGTACCTCCGGCATCATAGAGCGCAAACCATTACGTGCAATAGCAACGGTGTGGGTACGCACACCTCCATAAGGGTAGCCTGCTCGGGTGCCCACTTCTGAATAGAATGAATAAGACCCTTTGCAAGTTCAGGGTCTTTAAAAACTGATAAGTCCATAATTGCCACCTCTTGCGTTATAAGCTGCCGTAATTTACTAAGCTACCGTAATTTACGATGCCGCCTCAAGATCGGCTAATTCAGGAAATTCTTTTATGAGATCCAACGTTTCTTGGGCTGCTTCTTCGCTTACCACCTCAATAGCAAACCCAGCGTGAATAAGCACATAACTTCCCACTTCTGCACTTGGCGTTAAATCAAGTGCAACTTCGCGGGTAACTCCTAAAATATCGACAGTCGCAAGGTTATTTTCGTTAATAGATTTAACCTGCGCAGGAATAGCTAAGCACATTTTGCATCACTCCTTGTTCTGTGCCTGCCATCCTAGCACAGCTTGTCCATAAGAAATGGATGCATCGTTCGGCGGTAGGTCTTTATTCATTGCCACCGTAAAACCGTGTTCCTGCAACTGAATAAGTGACTGCTCGGTAAGGTAGCGATTCATAAACACTCCGCCACCTAGTGCGACAATCGAAATACCATAAACCGCACGAACCAATTCAGCCATTTCGACCAGCACGCGAACAAAAGCATCGTGAAAACATTGAGCAATGAAGCCCGTTGGAAGCCCTGCCTGTATATCATCAAGAAGCGCTTTAAACAATCCTGCCGCGTCCAACAAAAGAACAGACGTGTCTTCTGCACTACTTTGTTTTGTGGCAACATTTTTACCAATTCAATGCGATATGCTTCGGCGTGCTGTTTAAGCTCCTGAGAATCGAAGTTGCGCTGTTTTGCAAAGGATTCCGCGCAAGAATTCTTGTCCGCATAAGATTCGTTTTTCTGGCCCGCTGCCAACTCGTTTGCTTGTGTTTCATTCGTCTTTGCTGTTAACTCAGCGGCATCCAACGAAGGAGCAGATTGCGCTTCGCGGAAAAGATAGGGATAGAGACTCGCCTCTAGGAGAATTGCTGCTTCCCCTTCGTAGCGCGGATGGGTACATATACCAGTAATGCCGAAGCCGCATCAAACAAGCGGCCTACCGAAGAAGTTTGCGGAGAATTAATACCCTGTTCGATCATACGCTCGAGAATATCCACCTCAGAAAGCGAAGACTTAATGAAGGCTTGAGCTACAGGATGATCAAGAAGGTCAAAAGCCCATAAAGCACCATAGGCAATGCGCGCAGGATTTTTTATTGCTACAGCACCACCAGGAAGAGGTATATAAGCGAAGTTGGCAAAGCGCTCAAACGCACTGAGATTCGAAAGGAGGACTTCGCCACCCCAAATCTTTCCATCTAAGCCATACCCTGTTCCATCGAATGCAAAACCGCAAACTGGTCCCTCCAGCTCATTTTCACCCATAACGGAAAGAATATGAGCATGATGATGTTGAACCTGGGTAACTGGTAACTTTTGCTGATGGGCCCATTTCGAAGTGAGATATTCAGGATGGTAGTCACATACCACTCGCTGCGGCTTTAGACGAAAGAGTTGCTCGTAACGACTACGTGTTTCCTGCCAAGCGTCCATAACGGGTACGCTTTCCATATCTCCAATATGCTGAGAGACAAAAGCTTGATTGGCACGAACATACGTGAAGGTGTTTTTCTGTTCAGGACCGACCGCAAGAAGTTCTTCGGGCATCAATTCGCTAGATGCTGTTTCCTCTGAGCCCTTATTCGCCTGAATCGTATCGTGTTCCTGTTGTTGGTCGGCAATAGAGGCGTCGTTTAAAGTATCTGAATGAGAAACTTCCGTAGAAGCAGGGCCAGGAATTCCAAGTGGTAAGGGGGCAAAACCACGCGCACGACGTATAAACTGAACAATCTCTCCTGCTTGACCAGCATTTAATACGCGCAAAACCGAATCGTCATAACGCCCCTCAATAGCGCGATCGTTCACCAGGAAAGCATCTGCCACTGTTCCAAGTTGAGAGAAAGCATGCTCTTCGTCAGTCACGATAGGTTCGTCGTGAATATTTCCTGAAGTCATAACCAGCATCCCTTTAAATTCATGTAGAAGTAGATGCTGAACTGGCGTAGAAGGAAGCATTATCCCTAATTCAGGAAGCGCATCGGCCAAGCCACAGGCAAACGATACCTCGGGACGTTTTTGCAATAAAACAATAGGACGACTTGGTTGGGTGAGCTGGTATTCTTCCGCTTCACTTACAAAGCAATATTGTTTTGCTTCTTCGACAGAAGAAACCATAACTGCAAAAGCTTTGCCTTCTCGGCGCTTTCTTTGACGTAAGGTTGCGATAGCTGAAGGATTCTGCGCATCGCACGCCAAGTGATAGCCGCCGAGCCCTTTTACTGCGACAATTTTTCCTTCGCGCAAAAGTTGTGCGGCTTCTGAGATAAAAGAGTCGCTGGTTTGACGATCGTGCGCCCAGGACAAATCATCTTGAGTGAGGGGAGTTTTTAAATCAGATAAGGCCCACCCCAAATGAGGACCGCATACAAAACAAGCATCGGGCTGAGCATGGAAGCGTCTATCGGCAGGATCGTGATATTCTTGTTCGCAGTCCCTACACATAGTAAAAGGCGCCATAGAAGTTTGAGAACGATCATAGGGGAGGCCTCTCATGATCGTGAAGCGCGGACCACAATTAGTGCAGTTGATAAAAGGATAGTGGTAGCAACGATTAGTAGGATCAAATAATTCTTCTACACACGCATCGCAGGTTGCAAGATCGGGAGACACAAGAGTAGTAGTGCGTGACTCCTCATCTTCTGAAAAATGAATTTCGAAGTGGTCATACCTTCAAGGGGAACTTCTTTAATGGTGATTTTCTTAACCTGAGCTGCAGCTGGAGCTTGCTCAGAAAGCGCCAAGATAAAGGCGTCGATATTGTCGCTTTCTCCTTCAGCATGAACAATAACGCCCTCAACCGTATTGAGTACCCATCCCGTCACTTGATGAGAACATGCCTCACGATAGACAAAGGGGCGGAAACCCACCCCTTTGTACAACGCCCGTTATCGTGAGTTTTACCGCCTCACAACTCATGCATACACCACTTTCTTGAATGCTTTAGCCAACGCACGAATAGAGACGGCAGAATTGTCAGGAAGATGAACGTGAACACAGCGACGTCCACGCGAAGACAAAATAGTAAAATCACCAAGCGCTTGAGCTTTTGCCAATTCACCTAAGCTGCGCGCACGAGGATCATCGATTTCAATGTCTTTTGGTTCGTCGGCAGAAAGAATCAAGAACACTCCCTTGTTTGGACCGCCCTTATGCAATTGTCCCGTAGAATGAAGATAGCGAGGACCAATTTCCAAACAGGAAGCAACATCATAATGAGAGGCAACCGTATGACGAATTTCCTCAATTGCCTCACGACGTCCTTCGCCTGCAAAAGGAAGAAATGCGTTAAAGGAGAAGTAGTCGCCCGATTCAATGCTGCCAAACAGAGCACGAAGTACCGCATCGAGACTTGGTTCAGTTACCTTATCTCGAAGAGATTCGGAAACATGAACTTCCACTTTTCCAATAGGCACCTCAGCCAATCCATTCTGTACAAAATCAGGCTCGCAGGCACCTTCTGCCAAAATATGAAGAACTTCCGCCTTAGCAGCCGCAACGTCTGGCTGGTCAAACGGACATACCTTCATGAGATAACCAACCATTGCGATTGCGTATTCCCACATTACAAAATGCGCAGCGAGATCTTCTACGTTGAGAACCTTAAAGTGCATTTGAGGAATTGCGGGATCAAGAAACTCGAGAGCATGATTGAAGTTCTGGCGATCGTCCCATAGATCGGTTTTCGTATTATAGGTAATAACCGTACGGTCTTTTGGGTCCTCGCGCAAAACAAGAGAATCAACTTCAATATTCGGCAAAATGCCATAGCCGTTTTTACCCAAGCTTTCAGCTACAAGCTGCTCAATCCACAAACCTAGAACACGACCACGCTTAGGAGTGAACAACGAAAACTTGTCGCGTCCGCGTTCGTAGGTATCAAACAAGAACGCAGCCAAGTTAGAAGCAGGATTATCAAGGTCATCAGAAGCGCACAATGCTTCCGCTTCGCAAGCACTTTCAATTAAAGAGGCGATATCCATACCCACTAATGCAGCAGGAACCAAACCAAATACTGAAAGCGCGGAATAACGACCGCCAACGGTAGGCTCTCCCAAGAAGAGCTTTGCCCAACCCTCTTCACGTGCACGCTTTTCCAATTCGGAACCAGGGTCGGTAATAGCTACAAGATGGTTGGGGATTTCTTCCTCAGGAAGCTTTCTGCCAACACTTCGCGAACTGCCTTCATGACCAAAGAAGGTTCAATAGTTCCGCCTGATTTTGACGATTGAATGATAAGCGTATGCTCAGGATCACACTGAGACATAATGGTTCGAACTCGAACAGGAGAAACCGAATCGAGCGTTTTAAAAGCCACAGAAGAAGAATCGGGTTTGTTGTATTTAGTAAGAGTCATAGGTGCCTGAGTTGACCCACCTTGACCAATAAGAACAACCGCTTTTAGCCCTTTGGCTCTCATTTCGTCAGCAAAAGACTGGATTTCCTCTATTGAACAGGGAGGCTCTGAAGCAAGCGTTGCCCATCCCATATACTCCTGCGCACATTGCTGTGCTTCTTCTGAAAAACTATAAAGGGTTGCATCCTTGCTGTGAATGCGACTTGCTACTTACTATCAACAAGTGCCTGGAGCGAAGGAGGATATATACCCTGAATGGAAAAATCGATCATCGGTCCTTCTTTCATATTTTAGATATTTTATCAAAGGCCCTTAAATACCCCGAGAAATGTAAGAATAATCCCCTTATTTTTTGCCACAAAAAGCTAATTATGTGAAAAAACCCCGCAGGTGCGGGGTTTCACAATCTAAATGGTGGTCGGGGCGGGACTTGAACCCGCGACACGCGGATTTTCAGTCCGCTGCTCTACCAGCTGAGCTACCCAACCAGTTACGCCTTATGTATGACGCGAAAAAGAATTTTACTGATTCGTGTCTTTCTCGTCAAGGGGCAATTCGTATTTTCTTTAATACTACCTTTAAAGCTTGCTGGGAGAATAATTACGCATCCCAAGCGCTGCGACCAAGGAGGGCACGCTTTCCGATGTCGCTTCTAAATTGCATATTTTCAAACTTAATAAGATTGCAAGCCTCGTAAGCACGATTACGAGCCTCTTCAAAGGTGTCGCCCAAAGCAACCACGTTAAGCACGCGACCCCCAGCGGTAATTAATTCACCATCATTATTCAAGGCAGTGCCGCATGGAAGACAATTACATCATCTAGTTGTTCTGCCTCCCTTACACCAAGAATAACTTTTCCTTTTTCGTAAGATCCAGGGTAGCCGCCACTTGCAAGAACAACGCTTACTGCCCATTATTCGACCAAGACAACTCAATATCTTCTGGTCTGCCTTCCGCTACCGCAAGCATGATATCTACCAAATCGCCCTGAAGACGAGGAAGTACTACCTGGGTTTCTGGGTCGCCAAAACGTGCATTGAACTCAAGTACTTTAGGACCTTCTTGCGTGAGCATAAATCCGCCGTATAGACATCCACGATAATCCTGTTCGAAAGGATCCTTCGCTGTTGCCGCTGCAGCTGTTTCCATAACAGAAACCATTGCTGCCATTTCTTCGTCGGTCACAATAGGTACAGGAGAATAAACCCCCATGCCACCAGTATTAGGACCAAGATCTCCATCATAGGCACGTTTATGATCTTGAGCAGGTGCCATACAGAAGGCTTTTCCCTTAGAAACGAAGGCCAACAAAGAACATTCGGGACCCTTGAGCATCTCTTCTATTACTACGCGATTTCCAGCTTCTCCAAAAGCTCCCTGGAAGCATTCTTTTACCGCATCAAGAGCAACTTCAAGTGTTTCTGCCACAATAACACCCTTGCCAGCAGCAAGACCGTCTGCTTTTACCACCAAAGGGGCACCAAGCTCTTCGCAATAAGCACGTGCTTGTGCTTCATCGGTAAAACTCGCATAGCGTGCCGTAGGAATACCATTGGCATCCATAAATTCTTTAGAGTACGTCTTGGATCCTTCAAGTTGGGCTCCCCGCGCATCGGGGCCAAAAATAGGAATTCCTGCCGCTCGAACAACATCAGCAACACCAGCAACGAGAGGTGCTTCAGGGCCAACTACTACCAATCCAATTTCATGATCTTTCGCAAAAGAAAGTACAGCATCGCCCTCTTCAACGGCGAGATTTTTTACATTCTGAGCAATAGATGCTGTTCCGCCATTACCAGGGGCAACATAGAGCTGATCACAGCGAGGAGACTGAGACAATGCCCACGCGATGGCATGCTCGCGGCCACCGCCGCCAAGAACAAGAATGTTCACTGTTTCACCTTTCGTTCAATAAGGAGACTAGCCCCTCGAACAACTTAGTTTTTAAAATTGCGATTCTAAATTCGCAATTTCCTTCCCTATATTAAAGCACCTCCGCAGAAACCCACGAAGGTGCTTTCTTAATTTAGTATTCTTTCATGCAACGCATAGCTTTAGCGGCTTTCCCAACCATTAAAGATTGTCTGATTTCGATCAGGACCAACCGCAATGATGGAAGCATGAACTCCAGTAACCTCTTCAAGATACTGAACATAACGCTGAGCGTTAGCAGGCAAATCTTCGAATTTCTTACAATCGGAAATATCGACACCTTCCCAACCAGGAAGTTCTTCATAAATAGGAGTTACATTTTTAGGATAAATCACTGAATGCTGCATGGGGAAATAATCATAACGAACACCGTCAGCTTCATACCCAACACATACCTTGATGGTAGGCACACAAGAAAGAACGTCGAGCTTGGTTAATGCCATGTCAGTCATTGAATTAACTTCTACTGCATAGCGAGCTTGCACTGCATCGAACCAACCACAACGGCGCTTGCGACCGGTAGTTACTCCGTATTCGCCTCCTACTTTGCAGAGGAGTTCTCCTGTTTCGTCATGAAGTTCGGTCGGGAAAGGACCAGAACCAACACGGGTTATATATGCTTTTGCAATGCCAAGCACTTTATCAATAGCTTTAGGCCCAACACCAGAGCCCGTAGGCGCGCCACCCGCACAGCAAGAAGACGAGGTAACGAATGGATAGTGCCATGGTCAATATCAAGCATGGTGCCTTGAGCACCTTCAAACAGAATGTTTTATCTTCACGAAGAGCAGCGTTGAGCATTTGGGTGGTTTCCGCCATATGCTTGCGCATGACTTCAGCGTAAGGTAAATACATCTCGCAAATCTGATCAACCGTATAAGGTTTCAGATCGTAGATTTTCGTTAGAATCTGATTTTTAATTGCGAGTGCTGCTTCTAGTTTTTCGCGGAAATCTTTTCATCCAGTAAATCCTGAACGCGAATACCACTGCGAGCAAACTTATCTTCATAAGCAGGACCGATGCCGCGATTCGTTGTGCCAATTTTATGCTTTCCTAAATGACGCTCTGAAGCGCCGTCTAAATCAATGTGATACGGCATGATGATATGCGCATCACAAGAATGCGAAGGCGATCACAGGGGAAGCCTGAGTCTTCCAGCATCTTCATTTCTTCAACAAGAACTTTAGGATCGATAACGCAGCCATTTCCAATGACAGGGGTGATGTGGTCATACATTACTCCTGAAGGAATGAGGTGCAACGCGAGCTTGGTGTCACCATGAATTACGGTATGCCCGGCGTTATTTCCTCCCTGATATCGAACAACATAATCGTAATCACTTGAGATAAGATCAGTGATTTTGCCTTTTCCCTCGTCGCCCCACTGAGCACCAAGGAGAACCGTGCTTGGCATGAAAGGTCCTTTCGATGTTTTAATACCTACTTGCAAAGCTTATTGCTACCTTTGCACAAGGATAAATTTTACGCGATAAATCAAGCTAAAACCTACCCCAACAAAGGAATAATACTACAGTTCAATCAATTTAGAGTTTGAATCAGCATTACACACCAAGGTTGCAATATCTTGGTGACAGGTAAATAAAATAACTTGTCGTTTTTTCGCAAGCTCCAGAAGTGCTCGCACTGCTTGAATGCGACGAGCATCGTCGAAATTTACCAAAATATCATCACACATCAAAGGGAGTCCACGCCCAACATTCTCCGCCGTTATTAAAAGAGCAATGCGTAAGCTTAGATAAAGCTGTTGTCTTGTTCCGAGCGATAAGAGCTGAGGCGATCGGGTAGTCTTAATTGCATCGACCACTTCGATATCCCCCTGAGCATTCATACGTACCGTTTGCCACATACCGTCAGTCATCTGTGAAAATAAACGAGACGCCAGACGGTATACCTCAGGTTGGCTCTTTCGTTCCCACTGAGCTATTGCTTCTTCAAGCGTGTGTTTTGCAAGAAGAAGAACCGCCAACTCGCGATAAGAATCTTTAAGACGGGTTTCTATTGAAGCGCTTTGAAATTTAACCTCATCGAAAGAATTATTTTTTCTTGCAGCATTAAGGCGTTCGGTTATTTCTCCAATTTGCCGCTCGGTTTCTCCGATAATTTGCGCAGTCTTGCTGCGTTCGGTCGATTTTCTCTCTATCAGCTGAGTAACCTCATCTACCTCTGCACAAGCATCAATGCCAAGCTGAAGACAAAAGTCCTCTCGTTCTTGACGGGCTTGAGCTATTTCACGTCGGAGTGATGTATGATGAAGTGCCTGGGCTTGCTTTGATTGTTCAGCTAAATCGCAGGCAGCACGATATTCCCGCGCTTGATCCAATAACCTACGAGCACGACGCGTAGAACCAAGCGCTGCAGATAAACCGTGTTCTTCTAAAAAAGAAGCTATCGTTGCTGCATACTCTTGGGCTTGACGCTGACAAACCTCAAGCGTTTTCAAATCCTGCTGCATTACCCATTCTTTTTTAGAACGTTCATCTTCCCATTCTTCTTCTGTTCTTGTCGGACGGGTACTTATCACTATTCCCACCACAGCAAGAAGAAGCGCAGCAAGTACTAATACTATCCCGACAATAAAATAGGTTGCGCCCACAGCTTTTCGCGCAAGATCAATACTGTATAACCCAATCAGCGCCATAATAAGAGGAACCACAATTGCAAAGGCAAGTTGTACCCAACGCTGTTTTCGGGCGCGTGCATAATTTTGCTGCAACCTGCCATCCTCTATATGGAATTCAAAATCTGCTTGAGAAGCATTCAGTGCCTCATGAGCCTTATCTACGCTATGTTCCAACTTTGCGCGACGTTCATCAAACTCATCTAAAGCATCACGAAGACGATATTCTTCTGCCTGGCTTAAATTGATTAAGCCGATAATATCCTCATCAGGAACAGGATCTTGCCCACTCTCTGCTAAAGGAGTGTTTTGAATAGACTCTTCGAGATCCTTTTCTAAAGAAGTGATTCTTCTATCGATCGAAGAATATGTGCCGCCGCTTGGTTGAGTTCTTCTATTTCTTTATTTAATCGCTCTTGGGTATCACGCATCATTTCTCTGCGAGGACGCAATGAAGCTAAAAGCAGCTCTTCTTCCCGAAAGGCATCTGCTTCCTTTTTTTGTTCGTTAACCACTTGCCGAATTTGAGCCTGCTCAGACTTGAGAGCGCCAATCGCCCCGGGAACTTGCGAAGAGCGAGAAGTAAGCGCTTTAATCCTTTTTGTTATTTCTTCTAAAGCATGGGCTGGCGAAGAAGAGGTGCCTGATCCCGCTGTTAATAGGCGGGCGGTAATATCACTATGCCTATCAAGTCTCAACAATTCATCACTGGTAAGAGAGAACATAGTCTCGTACGTCTCTTTATCGATGTTAGTGAGAAGAGGTGCAGGAGGATTTAACTCATCAGAATTTTTGACTCTTTTAAGCTCAATTACCTCTTCAGATAAGGTGTTTTTGAAGAACAAGCTTCCTGATCGTTCGCTATTTTCCGGACGATAGGGATTAGCATCGCCACGCGCTATAGGCCAGCCAAATAAACCCTTTAACCAATTCATTAAGGGTAGTTTTACCGGCTTCATTAGGACCAAACACCACATTCATACCAGGTCCAAACGGGCCCACAATAAGATTGGCAAACTTCCCGAAGCTGGTCATTTTTATATGCTCAAGAAAAAACTTTGAGGAAACGCTTGATTCCGCTTGATTGTTTTTACTCCGTGATGGTTTTGTTTTTTCCCATGCTTTTTTTGCCATCACTTATCATCCTGCCCCAACAGATCAAGAACCAACGTTTCTGCCTCGTCGCAAAGCTCTTCATACTTTCCTTCCAAAGAGCTCGGCAAAGAAATATCTCGTTGATAGAATGATTTTTCCAAATCAAGCAGAACTTCTTCTTTTTGATTTCGGCAATCATCCATTGCTTCAAGATAAACCGCTGGAAATAATCCTTCTTTTCGAAGCGTTTTATAAGAAAGACAAGGCAATGTTTTATTCACAAGGGAATCAACATAAAAAAACGGATAGCCATCATTTAAAACAGCCTGAATATCTTTTAATACTTCAGGAGACAACTCAGTATGAAGAGAAGAGCGCCCGACAAGCGTAATGCGAAATATCATTCTCTGTACACGGGTTTGTGCATTGTAAGCAAATTCGGTACTGATAATTTTCTCTTCTATATCAGCAATAGTAGCGCAATCAGAAATATCTAAAACGATATGTTGCCATGCGATTTTCGCCGTTGGAATAAACTCAACTTTACGTGATATTTCAGAAGCTCCTTCAGCACAGAGCGTTACTTTAAAAACGCCATGCTCTCCTTCTTCTTTCATGTCTCTTCCTTGAGGACATCCCGCATACACAATACGAGGATCCTCTTTTGAAGGGAGAATCCGAGGTTGATGCACATGACCACAAGCCCAATAATCAACATCACGCTTTAGAAGTTTTTTAGGGTTTGCTGGGGAACGGGTAAGGTCAATATCGAGACCAGTATGGATAACTCCAATCATAAAAGGCGCGTAAATCCCCAGGTCATTGATGCTGTTTCACGTGAAATACCTTCTGAAATGTCTTCATCAGCGGGCCATGACTGTGTGTAATATCCCTGCCTCCAATAAGAGCAAGTGGTTTGTTGTCACGTTTATAACAAATAAATTCTGGCTTAGTTGCCCCTAAGAGATGAGCATTAGGTGGCAATGAAGCAAAAGAGTTATCCCAAGAAAGGTAAGGATCGTGATTTCCTGTAACAAAATAAACGGGAATACCCGCTTCATCAAGCTGCTTTAATCCTTTAACAAACAAAGAAAAATCTGCATAGGAAGGATGCGAATTATCGAACACATCACCTGCAATTACCACGAAATCAACCTTTTCAGCAAGAGCAGTCGAAATCACCTTACGAAAAGATTCTGGTATTGCCTGTAAAAGAACTTCGGACCACTCTGGCGCAATGGTACGAAGCCCCTTAAATGGCGCTCCTAAATGAAGATCAGCTGCATGTATAAAAGTGACGGCATCCATACACAGAGTGTAACGCGAAAGGATACCAAACTTGCTCAGAAATAATGCTTAGTAACCTGAATCATCAAAATGATTGGTGAATTTAGTAAATTCAGGAATAAAGGTCAAAGGAATATCTCGCGTGGGTCCATTACGGTGCTTCGCAACAATAAGTTCTGCCATACCCCAATCAGGACGCTTATCCGATTCTGCTTCCGCCTCCGAAGTACTTCTGTCAAGAAACATTACGATGTCCGCGTCCTGTTCGATAGAACCTGACTCACGCAAGTCAGAAAGCATAGGACGCTTATCGGTACGTGTTTCAACACCACGAGAAAGCTGAGAGAGCGCTAAAATTGGTACGTTTAATTCCTTTGCAAGAACTTTTAGACCTCGAGATATTTCTGCGACTTCAACCGCACGATTATTGGGGTGCGGAATTACCGGTTGCATCAACTGCAAATAGTCAACAATAATAAGTCCCTGTTTTTTGTTACGCATCATGCGGCGAGCTTTAGTACGTAATTCAACGATAGATAACGAAGGTGAGTCATCGACATAAAGGTCAAACTGCGAAAGCTCCGCCGAAACACGCACCAATTCACTCCAGTCACTATCTTGGAGCATACCTCCACGTAAACGAGAAAGGCTCATACCTGCTTCAGCCGCTAACACACGTTGTGTGATTTGTACTGAAGACATTTCCAAACTGAACAATGCTACGGTTGAACCCAATTGGCAGCGTTGGTTGCTAAATTCATAGCAAATGAAGTTTTACCTACTGCAGGACGCGCTGCCAAAATGATAAGTCTCCACCGCGTAAACCACAAAACAGTTTATCGACATCGGTAAAGCCTGTAGGAACCCCTTGCATAGTGCCTGCACGATTTGCCATTTCAGCAATTTCGTCATTAGCCTCAATAACCAAAGTCTGAATATCTTTAAAAGTTGAACTTACCGTTTGTTCCGTAACGTTAAACAGTGCCGCTTCCGCTTGTGATACCAACTCTTTTGGATCTGCAGGGGAATCGTATGCAAGTGAAGTAATTTGCGCTGACGCACGAAGAAGTTCACGACGCATGGCATCACGCGCTACAATTTCTGCATGATGTTGCCAGCTCGTAAAGGCAAAAGTATTATCCGCTAATTCCAATAAATATGACTGACCACCAATAGCTTCAAGCTGACCTGTAGCTTTTAAGTTGTCAGAAACAGAAATAACATCGATTGGAATGGAACGAGAATTCATCTCTCGCATAGTTTCGAAAATAATACGATGCGCAGGACGGAAAAAACTTTCCGGTTTCAGCTTCAAAGATACCTCTTCAAATACTCCCGTCGAAAGCAAACAGGCGGCAAGTACCGTCTGTTCAGCTTCTACGTTTTGAGGAAACGCTTTATTAATATCTGAAGTGGTGTTGTTTTGAGAATCCGGCACGATTGTCCATCCTTACCTAATTGCTTAGATTACGCAATTATACAAAAAGGTCGCTTAGTAAGACTAAACGACCTTTTAAAGCTATACGTTAAAAGCACGTACAAGCACGTGTTACTCAGCAGCTTCTTCCGTTGCTTCTTCTGCAGTTTCAGCTTCAGCCTCTGCAGGTGCTTCAGTTGCTTCTGCAGCAGCAAAAGTATCAGCATCGCCAACAAGAATAGTTAAGTTAGCTTTGATGTCGCGATACAGCTGAATTGCTACCTCATGAGTACCAGCAGACTTGATCGCAGTTTTGATTTCAACGCGACGGCGATCGATATCAATGTCTGCCTGTGCTTTAACAGCGTCAGCGATCATCTGTGCTGTTACGGAACCAAAGAGGACACCCTCTTCGCCTACGCGAGCTTCAACCTTTACGGTAAGAGCATCAAGGATTTCCTTGGTCTTATTAGCTTCAGCGATACGGTTCTCTTCGCGCGTAGCAATGTTGTGCTTGCGCTGTTCGAGCTGCTTTAAGTTACCCTTAGTAGCAGCTACAGCCAAATTCTTAGGGAATAAATAGTTATTAGCAAAGCCGTTAGCAACTTCTACTACGTCGCCTTCTCCGCCTTTACCCTTAACTTCTGCCAAAAGGATTACTTTCATTTCATCCTCCTCTTAGCGATTGCGACGATCACCGCGGCCGCTTACTGCAGGCACTGCATAGCATAAGAGCCATTTCGCGTGCACGCTTTACGGCGTTAGCAATATCGCGCTGGTGCTGGGTGCAAGCGCCCGTAACACGACGGGGCTTGATCTTCCCACGATCAGTAACATACTTGCGCAGCATCTGAGTGTCTTTGTAATCTACATATTCTGCATGATCCTTGCAGAACTGGCAGTACTTTCGACGAGGCTGCTTTGTGTAGTCAGACATGTAAACCTCTTTCGAATGATTAGAACGGAATGTCGGTATCGTATACAGAGGCATCCACTACAGGAGCTGCCATAGGCGCTGCTGCAGGAGCTGTATTCGCCATAGGAGCATTCATAGTGTTGCGTGGCGCAGCATTATCGTTGCGAGCAGACATAAACTCTATTTCGTCAACAATAACTTCAATCTTGCTACGCTTTTGCCCATCGCGTTCCCACTGGCTCCAGCGAAGTTTTCCTTCGATGGCAACCTTACTTCCTTTTGAAAGGAAGCGAGAAATAGACTGAGCACGAGCACCAAACATAGTGCAATCTATGAAGTTAGGATAATCTTCCCATTCGCCTGTCTGTTGATTCTTACGGCGGTCATTTACTGCAACACCAAAGCCCAAAACAGGCATTCCTCCTGCGGTGGAACGCAAATCGGGATCACGAGTAAGATTGCCAGTGATTGTTACGCGATTGATGCTCATTTTTGAACCTCTCTCATGCTACGAACCTATTCGTTCGCCTTTTGATTTCCAAATTTCTTGTTTAACTAGTCACGGTCGGGACGAGCAACGATCATGTGACGCTCAACAGCATCAGTGATGCGAAGAACACGATCAAGCTCTGCAATGTTAGCAGGCTCTGCATGGAAATCGATAAGGGTGTAATCACCGTCAGTCAGACCATTGATTTCATAAGCGAGCTTGCGCTTACCCCAATTGTCTACGCTATCTACAACACCGTTACCTTCTGCGAGGGCGGTCTCGATACGCTTCATAACTGCGATACGGGTTTCTTCGTCGATCGACGGAGCTACAAAATACAAGAGTTCATAAGCCTTCATCAGTTCACCTCCTCTGGACTTACGGCTTCGGGATTTGAAGGCATGCCCGAAGCAGGAATAGCCGAACCATAGTAACAAACTGCTTATGCTTCGCAATTATCAACTACCTTAAACTCACGGTTTATTCACATTAACCAAGCAACGGAGACTATAAACAATGAGGAAGCCCTTCATATGTATCCCCTTCCATTAACTACATCCTCTATAGTAGCCAGAGAATCTACTATTTTTCTTAAATAGAAGACTCATCTTTCTCATATAAAAACGACACATTACTAATAATGTGTGCGTTATAGTAGTTTTATCGTTTAAAAAAGTCTAAGCTTTTTGAGCTTTTTCCTCTTCTGCTTGAGCGGCTTTTTCCAGTTTTTCCGCAAGGGCTTCGACTTGCTCTTCCGCTACTTGGTTATCAGAATCAGAAGATACATCCATTAGAGGATCAAGGGAGCCTTCCATATCAAGCTCAAGTTTAAGATTTTCCATAAAGTTTGGCGCAGGTCCTATATAAGTAACCTCGCGATTTACTCCGTTTGCATCATAAAGGTAACCAAAGGCGTAAGCCTGCTCCTCACCCGGAAGTCCGCCTTCCGCAATAAGGGCATCACGCATTCCGTCTTCTGTTTCAATATATCCGTCATAGCAGAAAGCATAAGCGTTGCACGCGTGCGCCTTCAACCTCACGACGTGCTGCAAGGAAACACTCTTCTACGTCATCACCAGGATGAGTTTCGATAAATAAGTTTTCTTTTACTGCTAACCCAGTAAAAGGTATTACTTCTTCTCCTGCTTCCATTTTCGTTGCGGCTTCATCAAGCACCGCGCGAATAACGGTTTTTAGTACGTCATCAATATCCTCTTCGGGGGCATTTGCCTCGGGATCAACCATACGTTCGGCCATGGAAAATCCTTTCTTTGTTCTTGTTATTGTTTGCAGTTTAACATGAGCTAGACATACTACTCTTTCCACTCCGAGTAGTGGCTACGTTAACTAAGTGATGGATAAAAAAATGACCTCGTTATGAACTGAACCTTAGTAGTGGGACTGGAAACTTTCATTAACCGTCTCGCTTTTAGGTTCTCGTTCATTATGAGTATGATAACTTCTGGCGGAAGGAGAGGGATTTGAACCCTCGTTACCGGGAGTACCGGTAAAACGGTTTTCGAGACCGCCGCATTCAGCCGCTCTGCCATCCTTCCAAGCTATTCGCTTTTCCCTTCTCAGGCTACGTTAGTGTAACTCATTTACCGTTTTAGAGAAAGTCCACACTCATACTATTTCATTGTTGAAAGTCTTACGAATATGAAAAAAGCCGTTCTAACGAACGGCTTTGAAAATTCCTGGCGGAGAGATGGGGATTCGAACCCCAGGTACGCTTTTGGCGCACACACGATTTCCAATCGTGCTCCTTCAGCCAGACTCGGACATCTCTCCAACTGATTTGCGGTGCTATTTGCACGTGCAAGATTGCATTATAACTAAACTAATACTCTGTCACAAGAGAATAATAGCCATCTTGTGACAATATTCTTAAAGGAACGTCAAATAATTCCGAAACGCAGGCAGTGGTAAGTGCTTCTTCTTTTGGTTTATCGGCAAAAAGCTTGCCATCTTTTATCATCACCACACGTTTTATTTCAGGAATAATGTCTTCTGGATAATGGGTTACCAAATAATCGCTTTTCCTACTTCCGTTAAATCACGCATGGTTTTGCGTACATAGTACATACCTTCTGGATCAAGACCAGTAGTAGGCTCATCGAGTACTAACACTTCAGGATCGTGTACTAATGCGCGAGCGATTAATACTCGTCGAGCTTGACCAGAAGATAAAGTCATAACATCACGATCAGCTAAATGTGCAATGCCTAAAAATTCGAGGGTTTTTGCTACTTTTGCTTTCCCTTCTTCATTCATAGTGTACTGACGAGGAACTCCTAACGAACCTAATAATCCGCCATATACCACTTCAAAAACAGGCAGGTGCACCGTGATCTGATTCTGCATCGTTGCCGATACAACCCCTAAACATTGCTTTATTTCTTGAAGGGTTACTAACGATTTTCCCTTAAATAGAACAGGAGGATGATCTCGATACAGTGGAAATACTTCTCGTGTAATCAAATTAATAAAAGTAGACTTGCCCGCACCATTAGGGCCAATCAATGCAATACTTTCCCCTTGCTCAAGATTGAAATCATCAATTGACAAAATATCTTTCCCATTTCGGCGGACGATTGCATTGTGTAAAGTGATCAGGGCGATATCTTCATTCGGCATAAGAATCCTCCAAAAAATTAGGGCCTCCTTATCATACAAGGAAGCCCTTTTAATACCTAATAAAATTACGAAGCCTTTTATTTATTGTCCTTCAGTAGACTCAGAAGTAGATTCTCCACTTCCTTCTTGTGTGGTGCCAGTATCACCTTCCGTTAAAGAATCAGTAGTGGTTTCTCCTGAATCAGTGGTTCCTTCTTCAGTTGTTCCTTCGGTTGAAGTATCTGATGAGGAATCGGAGTTTTCATCGGTTGATTCATATTGAGTCATATCTAAGTTATAAGGAACATCTTCAGGCATATCGTTGATTTGGATATCTGCCTGCTCCTTATAGCTAGTAAACCAATCGTTATAAGCAGTAGATTGATTTTGGCTCTTTACGATATTAGAAATGTAATCAACAAATTCACTTGGATAAGCATCGAGAGAAGTAGCTGTACCATCACAGGAAAACTCATCAGTACACATGATAATGTGAATACCATAGTCACTCGTAACTAATCCAGAAACTTGCCCTTCAGATAAGCCATCGAGAGCAGTAGTATACGCTTCAACAAAGGTATTGGTAGCATCCCAACCTACATCTCCACCATTTTCAGCAGAAGCAGTATCAGTGGAGTATTGCTTTGCCGCTTCAGCGAAATCTAAAGTTCCTGCATTAATTTGATCGAGAACCTCTTGCGCGGTAGCTTCATCACCGGAAGAGAACAAGATATGAGAAGAACGTTTTGCGCCATCAAACATGGTGTAATACGTATTAAGCATTTCAAGAACTTGCGAATCATCTGCAGTAGCAGAATCGCCTGCTACATTTTCCATAAGCGCTTCGTCGCGCAATCCCTCTTCGATTGCTTGACGGTATGAGTCCTCCGTAATTCCTGCAGAGCTTAGGGCATTTTGCCATTCCTCATCACTGGAGTAGTTAGCTTTGGTAGTGTTAATCTGCTCGTCTACTTGAGATTCATCTATCGTGATGCCCTTTTCATCGCAAGCTTGCTTCTTTAGTTCAACTTCAGTGTAATAATCAATAACCTGACTGCGTACTGTTGAAGGATCAAGTGAGTTTTCACTCATCCAATTCGCCCAATCTTGATCACTGGTCAATTCTGAGCTTGTCCGGAAATCTTGTATGTACTTAGTAATAGTATCCTCTTCGATTTCAGAACCATTTACTGTCGCTGCAACGCCTCCGGTGTATCCATAATTCGTGCCTCCGCACCCAACCAAAGCAAAACAACATGCCGCGGAAACACCAATGATGGATACCTTGCGAAGTAAAGCTTTATGCTTCATTACTCTTCCTTTACCTTGTAAAACACCGAAGAACCGCACAAAAATGCGGTTCTTCGTTATTTTGGCACAATGCTAATTTTTTGATTCTTTCCGCACAATTTGCCCATTTATAAAGCCCTCTTTATCACAAGCTCTTCATAATCTCGGCATTTTGCAATGATTTCAAGCATAAAAATTGCGTACCTATCTACTGATAAGTACGCAATCATTTCATATACGGAGGATTATTATTTGTTTTTAGCCTCTTTGCGACGATCAGTCGCGGAAAGAAGACGCTTTCTTAATCGAATTGATTTAGGGGTTATTTCAACTAATTCGTCATCTTCGATATACTCAAGCGCTTCCTCTAAAGTAAAGGTAACAGGAGGGGTAAGCTGAATGGCTTTATCTGCACCTGCTGAACGCTGATTGCCAAGCTGCTTGGCTTTTGCCACGTTTACTACCATGTCGCCTTCTTTAGCAGATTCACCAACAATCATGCCTTCGTAGCAATCTTCACCCGGACCGATAAAGAGTCGACCACGCTGCTGAAGCGTATCTAATGCATAAGCGACTGATTTCTCTGTTGCCATGGCGATCATGCAGCCGTTTTTACGCCCCGTAAATTCGCCACGATAAGGTCCATATTCACTGAAATGATGAAACATAGTAGCTTCACCGTGTGACACATTGAGAAGTTTCGTACGAAGACCCATTGTGCCTCGTGAAGGAATCTTGAAAACCAGATGGGTTTGCTCGCCACGTTGGAACATATCAGTCATTTCGCCGCCTGCAGTTCCAAATACTTCAATGCATTTACCTGCATATTCGCTTGGGGTATCAACCGTAGCCTCTTCAATAGGCTCCATCTTATTACCGTTAGCATTGGTTTTGATGATCACACGTGGGCGTCCTACCTGGAATTCGTAGCCTTCACGTCGCATGGTTTCCATCAATACTGAAAGATGTAAAACACCACGACCAGCTACTTCAATACCTGATTTATCTTCCAATTCGGTAATACGCATAGAAATATTAGATTCCGCTTCACGGAATAAACGTTCTTTCAATTGGCGTGCCTGTACGATTTCTCCTTCACGTCCTACTAACGGTGAAGTTGATGCTTCAAACACAACTGCCATGGTTGGCTCTTCAACCTCAATAGGATCAAGAATTACGGGCGTTTCACGATTGGTTACCATATCGCCAATATCAGCATCTTCAATACCAACTACCGCGATAATATCTCCCGCACAGGCTTGCGGTACTTCCTTTTTCCTAACTCTTCAAAAGTAAATACCTGTTTAATGAGAGTGTTATAGCGAGTACCGTCGTTTTTAATAACAAGTACAGGCTCATTTTTATGCATCGTTCCTGAATGCAGACGACCCACGCCAATTCTGCCAACAAAACTAGAATGATCAACCGTGCAAATCTGTAATGCAACAGGACCATTAGGCTCACAGTCAGGTGCAGGAACTTCTTTGAGAATAGTTTCCAAAAGAGGAACCATATTCATATTATTATCGTCAACCTCGTAGCGAGCATATCCGTTTACTGCGCTCGCATAAATAATAGGGAAATCAAGCTGTTCGTCTGAAGCGTTGAGTTCCACCATGAGGTCAAATACTTCATCAACCACCTCTTCGGGGCGAGAACCAGGGCGGTCGATCTTATTAATTACGACAACAATACGTAAACCTAAAGAGAGAGCCTTTTCAAGCACAAAACGTGTCTGCGGCATAGGGCCTTCAAAGGCATCAACGATAAGCAAAGCACCATCTGCCATATTTAATACACGTTCGACTTCTCCACCAAAGTCAGCATGACCCGGAGTGTCAATGACGTTAATTTTTACATCTTTTGTAGGTAATGGAGATATTTTTTGAAAGAATAGTAATACCACGCTCACGTTCTTGATCATTTGAGTCAAGGACACGCTCAGCAACCTCTTGGTTTTCGCGAATACCCCTGCAGTGTAGAGCAGACGATCAACTAAGGTGGTTTTTCCATGGTCAACATGGGCAATAATCGCTACATTTCGAATGTTTTCTTGCTTCATCTAATTTCTTCTTTCTTCTTAAATGAAACGATTAAAATCCTAAATTAATCTGGTTGATTAATTATTTCACTCAACTGTCTATAAGACGGTAAATTTTTTGAGTAAAAATATTAA
>ENA-OQAS01000423-OQAS01000423.1-human-gut-metagenome-genome-assembly--contig:-NODE-423-length-22214-cov-1.886721_pt1 | contig 22214 bp, 21 predicted proteins | sample MGYA00242733_ERZ504523 | MGnify/ENA primary metagenome ERZ504523 (study PRJEB26092, sample SAMD00036239) | human gut metagenome | host: Homo sapiens | study: EMG produced TPA metagenomics assembly of...
ATACAAAGCAGTTCTATCGATAAATTATTCGAGGATTCAGATGGAGGTATCTGGATCTTTTTTCCTCGGGTGGGATTAGCGTTATGACAGAGGTTCGGATACATTTTTGAATTTCACGAAAGAATGGCTTCGACAACAGTTACGTGTGTATGGTAGTCCTACTTGTTTCTCGGCCTCCGTTCCGGGACATATCTTTATAGGTACGGAGAACGGGATGTTGGAGTATGACGCTAAAGAGAAGAATTGGTACGCCTTTCTTCGGCGGGTTCGGTAGTCTCGTCGTCTCCTGTGAATTGTTTGTATTCGGCGCCGGATCATTCGTTTTGGGTAGGGACTTTAGCTGGTTTTAGTTTGTATGACAAAGAAACAAACCACTTTCAAGATTATACGATACGGACAAATGACCGGGAGGATATCAATGCCGGCAATTTGAATGGCGTTAACGCGATCTATATCGACCGGTTTGATTATATGTGGTTAGGTACGGGACGTGAAGGGGCTTTTCGTTCGGTTGATATGGGAGAGCGAGAGATCTTCCAATCTGTCGGTCGTGAGGATACTCGGGTATATCAATTCTTGGAGACCGGTGATGGTGATTTCTGGATCGGACATAATAAGGGGACAAGCTTGATTAGCCGGATGAATCGGCTTGCCTTGCGATGTGAGCATTTCTTTGACCGGCCGGAGGATCTGGAACCTACGGGAGAATGCCAAGTGAGATCCATCTTCGAGAGTAAGGACGGAACGGTCTGGTTTGATGATAGCCGTTTCAATCAAGGTCTTTTTTTATTATTCTCCGAAGGAGAGGAAAATGGGACAGTTGAGGAACGTGCCGGAAGACGCACATTCTATCAGCAGTAACCAGATTACCTGTTTGTTTCTGGATGACTCGGATCATCTGTGGGCGGGGCATTCCACGTATGGGGTGAGCCATGCGGATTTAACACCTTCCTTGTTTCGATATACCTTGGGATACACGGAAAAAGAGAATCTGTCTTCTCTTCATATCCTAGCCGTTTATGAGGATTCGGACCTGAATCTTTGGGTTGCGACCTCTAGGGGATTAGATCGGATTAACCATAAGACTTCCCGGGTAGATATGCGTTTTACCTTCTCACCCCAAAAAAGTCCGTCCTCTTTATCCGGAAAGATTATAGGTTCTATCCGTGAGGATTCGGAGCGGAACCTATGGATCAGTTATCAAGACGCCAACCCGGACCGTTGAATCTGGATGATTTCCGAATCCGCCCTTTTATACCGGATTACCAAGTCTCTTATGATTATCCGATCAACTCGTTGTCGGAGTTATGTAACTTATGCGTGAGCGAAGAGTCTTGGTTTTGGGGAGGAGCGGATGAGGGCGGCTTCGGGTGTGGGATACGAAGACGAGAGCGCTTATCACGTATCGATATATACCGGGTGAGATGAATCCCCTTGCGTCGAATCATATTCATTGTCTGTTTGTGGACTCTTCCGGTTATTTGTGGATCGGTACAAATGCGGGGTTGGATCAATACGACAAGCGAACCGGGCGATTTGATCATTTCACGGTACAGGATGGCTTATCGGGAAATATCGTACGAGGAATCCGTGAAGGCGAGCCGGGCATCCTGTTTGTCAGCACGAATAAAGCTGAGTCGCTTGGATATACAAAACCGGCATATCGTTAATTATACGACGGCAAACGGTTTATTATCGAATGAGTTTATGGGTGGCGCTTGCTGTAAGCGCAAATCGGGTGAACTTGTATTTGGCAGTAATGAGGGGATCGTTTCTTTTGATCCCGTTCAGTTAACGGACGGTTTGAGAAAAATACCTGAGTCTCTGCGAATCACGAACCTCACGATCGGAGACTCACGTGAGAAGCAAGGTTTACAGGTGGGTTTTATTGCGTTCGATTATTCTCATCCCCGTAGTATCCGATACCGGTATCGTCTGGATGGATATGATACGGATTGGCGGGAGGTGGACGCCAGCGATCGTACGGCTATATATAACCGTCTACCACCGGGAAACTATGTGTTTCGGGTGGAAACTTCCGGCAATGGTTCCTATTGGAGCGCTCCCATTACCGAACCTGTCAGGATCTTTCCTCCTTGGTGGCGGACGTGGTGGTTTATTTTGCTGGTATTCGTGGTTGTATGCGTACTGTTGTGTATCGCCTATAAGAGCAGGGTGCGCTGGTATCAACTTCGCCAAGCCGAGTTGGAGTGTAAGATACAAGAACGTACACGGCTGTTGAAACAGGCCAAGCAAGAACTGGAGGAAAAAGATGCGTTGAAAACTCGTTTCTTTATGAATGTCTCTCATGAGCTTCGTACCCCTCTGACGATAATCAAGGGATTGACGGAGGATCTGGAACGGCATTCCGGTTCAGAAGTATCTTGTGGAGATAAAGAGATTTTGCGTACGATCTCCCGGAATACCAATCGCTTGATTTGGCATGTCAATGAATTGCTGGATTTATCGGTATTGACCCGGGGAGTACCTTCCCCGCATATCGTTTGTGCGGATCTCAGCCGATTCTTAGAGGATATTTCGGAAACCTTTATTCCTTTGGCCGATTCCTATAAAATCGCGTTTACGTATTCGATTGCCCCGGATATCTCAATCGCTTATTTTGACAAGAATATCCTAGAGCAGGTTCTATATAATTTACTGTCGAACGCATTTAAGTATACGCCGGATGGTGGTTCGGTAAGCTTTTCCGCTTCATTGGAGCAAAGCTCATCCGATGCGGTCATGACTTTACGAATTACGGATAGTGGAATCGGCATTCCTCCCGAATCGTTACCGTATATTTTTGATCGATATTATAAGGGGGCATCGATAGCGTTTCGCCGCTCGGAGATTCGGGGATCGGCCTTGCGTACACAAAAGAGCTATTGGAGTTACATAAGGCAACCATTCAATGTGAGAGTGAATTGGGGAAAGGTTCTGTTTTTACGGTTGCCTTGCCTATATCGGAAGAGGCTTATCCTGAGGAGTGGTTGGAGTATTCGGAACCTAAAATGGAAGAGGTATCTTTGCGGGAATCAGTTCCATTGGAAGAAACAAACTCGGTCCCGGAGAATCTACGACAAACGCTTTTGTTTGTAGAGGATAATGAGGATCTATGTCGTTATTTGATGAATGCTTTTCAAACGGATTACCGGGTCGTGATAGCGAAAAACGGAAAGGTCGGCTTGGAGAAAGCCTTGGAGATCCTACCGGACGTGATTGTCTCGGATGTAATGATGCCGGTCATGAATGGGATTGAATGTTGCGAGGCTTTGAAAACGGATGAACGGACGGCCCATATACCGGTTATCCTATTGACTGCTTTAGCGGAAGAACGTCAACAATTGGAAGGGTATGGAGCCGGAGCGGATGATTATCTGCCTAAACCATTCAGTCTTGCTGTCTTAAAAGCGAAGATCAAGAATCTGCTCAAACGTAGTGAGCAACTAAAGTTATATTTCAGGGATCGGTTCGACTTGCGTACTCCGGAGCAAACCATCGCCGATCCGGATAAGGAATTTCTTTCGAAAGTGACAAAGGTCGTTCTGGCTCATTTGCAGGACCCGGAGTTTGATGTAGAGCTTTTCTGTTCCAAGATGGCGATGAGCGTGCCAGCTTATTTCGGAAATTAAAGTCTACTACTGGTTGCTCCGCTTCCTCATTCACCCGTAATATACGTATAAAGCGTGCCGCCGAGTTATTGGGGCAGCACGCTTATTCGATTGGGGAGGTAGCTGCTCAGGTCGGCTTCTCCGATCCGAACTATTTTACCCGTTGCTTTAAAGAAATTTACGGGATCACTCCGAGTGAGTTTATTCAGACTTCACCGAGTTCACAGGATTCTCATTCGCCGCTTGCCAGTTCCGGAAAGTAACGGTACCGATCGTAACCGAGAGAATGATTAGGAAAGCTACGATGAAGACCCAAAGATGGAGTGGTGTTTTATAAGCGAAATTCTCTAGCCACTGTTGTGTTCCCATCCATGCTATTGGGATCGAGATGATGAAGCAAACGGAGACGATCTGGATATAAGTCTTGTTGAACATCAAAAGAATCTGTCCGGTAGTCGCTCCGTTGATCTTGCGGATACCGATCTCTTTCCGGCGGTATTGCGTCTCAAATAGCACGAGTCCGAATACACCTACGATAGAGATCAAGATCGCCATTATTCCGAATAGGGAGATTAGTTTACCCAGTGTTTGTTCTTTCTGATATAAATTGTTTAAGATGGTGTTGTAGAAAGAGATCTCGAAAGGGAAAGTCGGATCGATCTCTTTCAATGTTTCCCGGACGTGGGCGACAGCTTCCTGTAAATTCGTTTTCGAATTGAAGCGGATATAGGATACCAATTTAGGATTGGGTATATCGTTATTCAATGCGAATACGAAAGGGGAGCTTGCGATCCGGCAAGAGTTAAACCGAAAATCCTTGCTGACTCCTAGAACCGTACGATCATTGAAACGATCTCCGGGATGTAAGTGGAAATCCCGCTCTGCCGCCGGATTGATGATATAATCACTTTGTGCCTTGTTTAAATCCTCCCGTGTAAAATCCCTTCCTTCCTCTACTTGGATATCCATGACGGAAAGGAAATTCTCGGAGGCATAGAATACCTTGAAGAATACATCCTTATCTTCATGGCGGGCATATTCGAGATCGATCATGTCATCTTCTTTCGATAACTCGTAGACGGAGAAGGCCACATCCTCTATTCCCGGATAATCTTTAAGTTTCTGGATATATTGGGGCTTATGCTTGGCGTAGATCTCCGGTGTCAGGTTCACGATGGCTACTTGGTCTTTATTGAATCCTAGTTGCTCGCTAGAGGTCATGAAATGGTTCTGAAGTCCCATGAATAAGGTGACAATAATCAAAGCGATCGATACCGTGTATTGGAAACCGATCAGGCGACACGTACTTTTTTCCCTTTGGGACTAAGACCGAAAGAGCCTTTAGTACCAAGGCCGGCGCATAGGAGGTACTTCGTATAGCTGGATAAAGTCCCGCCAAGCAACCCGTCAAGATAGCGATCAGTGCTGTGAGAAGGATCAGCCTTTGTATTGACTAAGACGTATATCTGCATCTACAATTAGCGATCGGTGTGTAAGACAAATCGTTTACGATGAATAAGGCGAGAATGTAGGATATCAAGCAGATCACGATCGATTCAATCAGTGAGATGGCTCGTAACTTATAGATGGAGCATCCTAATACCCGGTGCGTATTGATCGTTTTCAATCGTAGGGGAATCAACGAGGTTGTGAGATTGGTAAAATTGATTCCGGCGATGAATAAGATGAGGAAAGCGATACCCAGTAACACATAATTTGTCTCCCGGTGACCTTTCGGATTAAAGTCGAAAGTTGTATCATGCGTGTAATAACATCCTTAAGGGGGTTAGACGTAATGCGATCTCTTGCGCTGAACCCATTTGGCTTTTAGCGAAATCGAAGTCTTGTTGAAATGATCCAATACCTCCTCTTTATTTAGGGGATCGTCTAGCGTGACGTATATTTCGTTGGCATACATTTGCCAAGAACTTTTTAATAGATCCAGTTGGTCCATCGGGACGTAAATACGGTTTTGTACCGTAGTATTTCCCGGGAATCCTTATAGACACCCCCCAATAGTAAGTATCGTGTACTTACAGGTTGCCAGCCACTACTGCCGGACATCCGGATACGTTTACCGATAGCGGATTGTTTGTCGAACAGCCTTTTGGCGACACTCTCCGGAATGAGTACGGAGCGGGAATGGATAGCATTCGACGGAACCTTCTTTCATGTGGAAATCAAAGACATCTGAGATATTGGGTAGACAAAGCTGGAAGTTTTCCTTAAAGACTTTCGCTTCTCCTTGATCGTCTACTTCGTCGATTTGGCAATACCGTTCTCCTCCGTAGAATGGATAACGGTAGGAGTAATCCGTGATATGAGCGGATGAGTTAACAAAAGCATCGCTAAACATTAGGCAATGGATGGCGTTATGCTCGAATTCTCCGTGATTTGCCTCTAGCCGGAAGGTTCGGCCTGATTTGCTGTGCATGGCATCGTAATTCATCTCGTAATCCACCTGCATTACTATCAGGAGGAAAGCGGCGAAAGCGATTGTTAAGCCAAAGAGGTTTAACACGACAGCGGTCTTAAACCGCTTGAATAGATAAAGTAAGTTTCGAATCATTAGTTTCATTGTAACAGGTTTTAAATATATTCATTTTTAGAAGGAGGCAAATAATGTGCCATCGATGTAACGTTCTGCTAATCATAAGATAATAGAAAAATGCTTAGAAACGATTGTGTGTGCCTTCGCACGGTGCACGTTGCTTCCGCACGTTATTGGATTTTAATTCGTAAGTTCGCGGATGTTTTACATACAGAAAGATAATTCGGGAATATTAGCATGGAAACTTCAAATAAACTCTGTTATTGGTTCCTTTTTTATAAAGACCAACTGTTGCTTCAGAAAGAGAATGATACGTATACCATCCCCTATGGCGAGAATCCCCCAGTTCCGGTTTCTCATACGCTGGAGGTTGATTACCGGGATGGACTTCCCGCACGTACGGCAGAATTAGATACTCCGGTGGAGGGGAATGACCGTTACGTACATATGGGGTTGCGTGCCTCTTGGGATTATATCTCGAGAGCGTGTTACGAGAAGGCGGGTAAGGCTTATCAATTGCTTTATTGGGATAGCCATAGCCGTTTCTGTCCGGTATGTGGTACTCCTACCGTGCAGACTACGTCGATCACGAAGCAATGTCCTTCTTGCAAACATGAGATTTATCCGACAATCTCAGCAGCGATGATCGTCTTGATCCGTAAGGAGGATTCGATTCTTTTGGTACATGCCCGTAATTTCCGGGGAACTTTCCATGGATTAGTGGCCGGATTCTTAGAAGTTGGCGAGACCTTGGAAGAGTGTGTGCGCAGGGAGGTCCGTGAGGAAACGGGTTTAGAGGTCGATAATATCACTTATTTTGGAAACCAACCTTGGCCTTATCCGAGTGGCTTGATGGTTGGCTTTGTAGCGGATTATGTAAGTGGGGAAATTAAGTTGCAGGATGAGGAACTAAGCTCTGGTGCCTTCTATACCAAAGATAATCTACCGGAGATCCCCCGTAAGTTGAGCTTGGCCCGTAAGCTAATCGATTGGTGTTGGATCATCAATGAGGAGTCCTTTTTTGCGGCCTCTGCCTGTTGTCTTTCGAATTTCTTTTTTTTAGAGATGACATCCGGGGTAGGGAGGTTGCCGTAGTTTTGCCAAGTTCCGTTGCGTTTTGCGTTGCGTTTATGGACATATGTTTTCCGGCTGGTCATCCTTCCTAGATCGAAGGTAGCTAGTGAGGTACGACCACTGGACGGAGTCCTTTTCAATTCATCTAAGATAGATTGATAGACAGGCAGTATCTTTTTATACGGTGGATTATGTCGCCAGAATACCGATGGCGGTAAATCCTTCAATGCTACTTTTCGGTGTGTCGTATCGTCTTGTTGGATATATTCTGAGAAATCTTTGGTGATAGGGATATTGCTGGGAGCGGCCAGTTGAGGTTTCCCCATCGGTTTTCCCGGTTCCGGGTTGAGGAAAGAACCGCTTTGGATTGCTTTTTGGAATTCAGGGTTCAATTTGATGGAATCTTTGCCTGCTAATACATCCTTTAGCCAGATCGAATCTTGCTCAGTCCATTGCGCATAGCCTAAGTGTATATTTATACAGACGAAAAATCCAATCAATAGTGGTCTCATGAATGCCTGAATTGTTAATTGTGTTCAAAGATAGTCTTCCTTCTTTCTCCTCGTTTTTTCTTTCGCTTAAATAGTCTTACCGTTTACTTAATCTTAACCCTCTTTGCGGACTATTAATTTAACAGTTCATCTGCGCACGGTAATCGTTCGATTACGCACGCTTCTTCCATTGATTTAATACCTACCTTTGAGGCATCACAAACTAGTTCAGCGCTTATGAAAAAGGGAAAACTATTAATTATAGATGATAATGAGGACATCCTTTTTGCCCTTAACTTATTACTGGAGCCCTATATGGAACAAATAAGAGTGGCTACGCAACCGGAGCGCATCGATCATTTCATGCGGACTTTTATCCCGGATATTATCTTGTTGGATATGAATTTCAAACGGGATGCTATTAGTGGTCAGGAGGGTTTCTATTGGCTGGAGAAGATAAAGAAGATAGACCCGGACGTGGTGGTTCTTTTTATGACTGCCTATTCGGATACGGATAAGCCGTGCGGGCGATTAAGGCGGGAGCTACCGACTTTATCCCGAAACCTTGGGAAAAGGAGAAATTACTCGCTACACTCTCTTCGGCATTGGAACTTCGGGAGAGTAGGGCGGAAGTGCGAAATTTAAAGAAACAAGTTGAGATTCTTAGTTCACCCGAGGATGCTGGCTTCGAGATCATCGGTGAAAGCGAACCGATGCAGGCTATTTTCGCTACGGTCGATAAATTAAAGAATACGGATGCCAATATATTAATCTTGGGGGAGAATGGAACCGGTAAAGATTTAGTTGCCCGCGCCTTATATCATCAATCTCCGCGTTCGGAGAATCTTTTCGTCGGGATCGATGTGGGCTCTATTCCGGAACAACTTTTCGAGAGTGAATTATTTGGCTATGAGAAAGGGGCTTTTACGGATGCCCGTAAGGAAAAGCCGGGACGAATGGAGGTAGCTTCCGGTGGTACCTTGTTCTTGGATGAGATCGGGAACTTAAGCCTTTCCATGCAAGCGAAACTGTTGACCGCTTTGGAAAAACGACAGATAACCCGCTTGGGAGCAACGCAACCCATACCGATTGATATCCGGTTGATCTGCGCAACGAACGTGAATATCCATCATCTTGTGGCAGAAGGTACTTTCCGGCAAGATCTTTTATATCGTATTAATACGATCGAGTTACATATTCCTCCCTTGAGGGAACGAGGAAATGACGTGATCTTATTGGCTGAACATTTCTTGTCGAAGTATGCCCGTAAATATAAGAAAGACTTGAAGGGCATTAACAGGGATGGGAAGAATAAGCTACATAATTATGCTTGGCCCGGTAATGTACGTGAACTGCAACATGCGATTGAACGGGCGGTTATTCTTGTCTGAAAGTAATTGGCTAAGGCCGGAAGACTTTATTTCTGCGTTCTGTCCCGCTTAGATAAGGAACCATCCGATGAGTTAAATTGATCGGTATTGGAGAAAGAAGCGATCGAACGTGCCTTACGTCGTGCCGAGGGGAATATCACTCGTGCCGCCGAGCTTCTAGGGATTACCCGCTTTACCTTGTATCGTAAATTGGAGAAATTTGGCTTATGATACGTTACTTGTTGTTCGCTCGTATTTGGGGATCGTGGTCTTGTCTTTTACTGCCTCATTCTTAATGCTGAAAGGGTTTTTGTTTTATTCCTGCGCTGTTCGGATTTTGTATTCTTGCGCTTTCGGTTTTCTTATATAAGGATCAGCAAAAGACTGTTAAGCGGATGGAATACCTGATAGAGAGTATTCATTACGGGGATCTGAGCCTGTTTTATCCTTCCGATTCAATGACGGAAGACGAAAAGGCTTTGGCCTCTTCTATGAACGCTGCCTTGGAGGCTTTGCGGAGTCGATTGTATAGTTCGGTGGTCGCTGAGGCGGAAACCGAGGCATGGCAGAAACTTATCCGGGTATTGACGCATGAGATCATGAACTCGATCGCTCCGGTAATCTCTTTATCGGAGACGGTAGCCGAGCGTGCGACGATAAATGGCATGAATGAGAAAGACTACGCTATTATGGTACAAGCCATGCAAACGATCCACCGAAGAAGTAAGGGGTTATTGGATTTTGTCGAGAATTATCGGAAATTAACCCGTCTGCCTTTACCTACTTTACGAAACTTCTCGGTTTCGGCTCTCTTTGACGATATCCGGCTTCTATTCCCGGAGAAATCCGATATCCTCTTCTTTCATGTAAAGCCGGAAGACTTGAATTTATATGCGGACCGGATCATGGTGGAACAAGTATTAATTAATCTATTGAAAAATGCGATAGAGGCTTGTGAAGAATCCTTATCCCCTCAAATTATAGTGGAGGCTGTCCAAAAAACGGTATGGTAATTATTTCGGTGATTGATAATGGTAGCGGAATTGTTCCCGAGGCAATCGACAAAATCTTCGTTCCTTTCTTCACGACTAAATCTAAAGGTTCCGGCATCGGATTAAGTCTTTGCCGGCAGATCATGAACCGTCATAGAGGAAGTATTAGTCTCGACTCTCAAGTAGAGAAGGGTTCCTCTTTCGTTTTGCGTTTTCCGATTGTTACCAAACGGATTCTATAAATAAGTATTAATACATGCGATTAGCTTATCCGGCTTGATCGGTTTAGCGATGTAAGAGGAGAATCCGCTTTGTTTTACCCGTTCCTCATCTTCCGCGAAGGCGAAAGCTGTTACGGCGATGATAGGAATGGACTGGTTCTTTTCCCGAATTACCCGTGTAGCCTCATAGCCGTCTACGATCGGCATTTTTAGGTCCATTAGGATTAAGTCCGGTTGATATTTATTGAATAAATCGATCGCTTGTTCCCCGTTCCATGCGTGTATAAGGTTATAATCTTTCAACATGGCTTGGAATAAAGTATAGTTGCTTTCGTTATCTTCCGCTATTAATAGGGTTGCAGATTTGGATGACTGGCTCTTCTGTACATTCTCGGTCTTTGGTTTCTCATGCGGGACTTCCTGCATCTCTAGTATCGAATAGGGCAACGTAAACCAGAATGTAGAACCTTTTCCTTGCTCTGATTCCACCCCTATATCTCCACCCAGACGCTTGATAATCATCTGGCAAATCGATAATCCCAGCCCCGTTCCTTGCACAAAGCTATTTAACTTAACGAAACGGGTGAAAACTTGACCGATCTTATCCTTGGCGATACCGCATCCCGTATCTTTTACATAGAAATACAACTCATCGTCTCTACGGCGGTAGCCAAACAGGATGCTACCTTGAGTTGTGAACTTGATGGCATTGTTGATAAAGTTGGTAATGACTTGGGAGACCCGGTTACGGTCGGTGCGTAAGATACAATTCGGGATCTTCTCGACAAAGCATACCTGCACACCATCTTGCGCCTTCAAACGGGAAGACTGCTCGATATCGGAGAATAGTTGATTGACATCTACGTCTGAATCCACGAATTCTAGCGTACCCGCCTCTATCTTGCTAGATCGAGAATATCATTGATCAATTGCAATAGCAGGTCGTTGTTGCTATTAATGATATTGATATATTCCTCTTTATCCTCCATATTCTCGGTTACGGCCAATAATCCGGAGAAACCGACGATCGCATTCAATGGCGTTCGAATCTCATGACTCATATTCGCCAAGAATGCGGATTTCAAACGATCGGACTCTTCCGCTTTCTCTTTCGCTTTCCTCAGTTCGTTCTCCGCCTGTTTTTGTTTTGTCACGTCTTCTTTCTTGAAAATAACCCCGATAAGGTTGTTGTGCTCGTCTAATACAGGGTTCGCCAAAATATGAAGATACTTTCCATCGCCGAACTCATTCGTGATATCGACCTGCTTTTTGGTTTCCATGGCCTTTGCGACCGTGCAACGGGTACAATAAGGCTTTACTCCGTTCTTGACCAAGAAGCAATTAGCCGGACCGAATTCAGGGATACAGTCATGGAACTCTACCTCGTTTCTCCATTTTACGGTATAATCCGGCTTGATGAAATAGATAGAAGCTTGGATATTATTCATGATTAGTATATTATCTTTCTGTAGATCCAATAACTTATCTTTCAGCTTATTGGTCCGGATAAAGAAGATTAATATCATAATCAGGAAAATAAACAATACGGTGATTACGCTTAGCAATATCTCGAACCTGTATTTGGAGAATAGGCTCGGGTCCTCGTTGATAATAGTAGCGTCGTGGGGCAATGACAGTTTGCTGATATCAAAAGCCTTGATCTTTGAAGCGTCGAACACATATCCATTGGGGGATGATTTGGGGATGGATATCTTTAGGGGCGATTTTCTTCTCCAATATACTTAAAGCCTCTTTTGCCAAATCGGAACCTATAGGCCTGTATTTGGGACTGAAACCTCCGATGGCCCAGTGCCCTATGCCGACGGATGCCAATGTGAATGTTGGGATTCTGGGATTGGCGGTCATCATGGTATACGTGGCATTTCCAACATAATACCCGTCGTTCACGTCTACACGCCATGTACCGATCAATATCACGGTCTGATCCGGCAGGTTCTTGATTTGCTCAACGATGGTGTAGATATTATTCTTTCTTCCATCCAGTAATATCAAGTTCAGATCCTTGATATTTTCCATTTCCTTTTTTACCAAGGTCTGCATAGCTAAACCACCGTAGGTATTATCGGTGATTAATGCTATATTTTGAGTTTTGGGATATAGCTTACGTATTAACCGGATATTTTCTTTTACGTCATAAGAATACAAGAACCCGCCAAGGTGTAAACCTTTATCTACGTACTCTTGGATATCGATGTATTTCGGCTCCCATTCGGCGACATTTAAATCCGAGTCGGGTAATAAGATCGCATTCTTACTGATCATACCGCATAAAACCGGTATATCAGGCTTGTATTCTTGGGAGATATAAGAAGCCCATGCCTCTTGACCTAAGATAATGATAAGCTGAGGGGTGTTATTTTCCTTATATTTATCCAATATACCTCTCATCTTACCGTCATAAGGGGGCTTCCGGGAGGCTCTTACAGTTCATGTTCTCGATAACCACCGGCGAGATACCACCTCCCCGCTTATATTCCTCCATAAACTCGGAAATATTGGCGGTCGTATTACGTGTATCGGGATTGTAGGAGCTAATGATTAAAATAGGGCCTGCATTATCTGTAGCGTATAAGTGGAAAGAAAAGACCAGACTTAACACGATAAAGAGTACGAATCGTATGTAGTTTTTTAATAATGTCATTCTTTACCTACTATTCATGTGCTTATTTGCGATTAAAGTACTATTTGTTATTAATACAGACCACAAAAATAGGAAAGATTTATGATTAATTGCTGAAATTCAAAATAAAAAGAATCTATTACGCCTAAAATCTATAACTCGATCATCACTCCGATACTTGGGAGAAGCGTTCCTGTAAGACGTTCTATCGGTCTTAATTCGTACCGTTGTTCATATATGGGAGCTTCCGGGTTGATAATTTTACCCGTTTTGATATATACGTCTTGCTCTTTGTATTTGGAATTCAATATGTTTTGGATGTCGATATAGGCTCCAAGCATGATCTTTTTGAAGTAAAATGTTTTATCGATACGGATATCTAACTGCGTGAATGGCTTGAGCCGTTCGCTGTTAAACCGGCTGTAATCATAGTATAGCCCGTTATTAGCGTCCCAAGCTTCTACATAACTACTCTTTTCTACATCGTAAGGCGTATAGGGAGCGCCTCCTACTACCCGGAACTTGGCGCCTACGTCCCAGTTCTTGGGTAAAGAATAAGTCCCGCTAAACGTGAACAGATGCTTATTGTCCCAAGCCGAGGGAAGATAAGTGTCCATATTTCTCCCATCCTTGAATTCGCTTCTTACCAAAGTGTAGGATGCGATGAAAGTAAGCCCTTTATAATTATACCAACGTCCCATGATCTCAAGTCCATAAGCTCGCCCTGTAGCGGTAGACGATACGGCCTCATTTCCCAAGACACCATAGTCTGTACCTTTCGATGCGAGTGGGATACTGTCGAGTATGGACATCGGATAACGATCATAATGTTTATAGAATCCTTCGGTCGTGAATTTCAAGTATGAGGTAGGACGGTATTCCAAGCCTAATCCGGCTTGGTCGCTTCGGATATAGCTTAAATGATTTGTCCGGTTTACATAATTACCTTCATTATCCTTGAATCCCAATGTCGTATAAGGAGGAAGCTCGTAGTAGCGTCCGATATTCGCGTTTATATAAAGCGGATCGGACAAGCGGTAGGATAAGGATAGGCGAGGAGATAACTGATCTAACAAATTATTCATATCCGAGGAATAATTGTTTGCGTCCGCACGAACACCTAAAGAGGCGGTAAACCGCTCGTTATAACTCTCATAAATAGCCGTGGCATAGATACCCCACTTCCATATGCCAAGGTCTGTTTGATATACGATGGTACGGGGGATAGAGGTAAATTGCTTTTGATAGGTGTCATTCGTGTATTGGGCGTATTCGATGTTTCCTCCGACATTCAATTGAATGAATGGTAAGCGGAACGTGTTTTCCGTTCGGAACTTATTCTCAATCTCGTCCGAACGGTAATTTAAGGAGAGATTCTCTACTTGGCTTTCATCATTGTCTTTGTATTTAATATTCTTATTGTTGGTCTGGCTACGGCTGATAATGACCGAGTAGAGATTTTTACCGGCGTAGTGTTTATAAACCGCTCCAAGGGTATACGTTTTTTTGTTTTACGACCGGCAAGTAAGAGAGGATATATTGGTTTTTCTCGCTCATGTCTTTCATTCCTGTATTCAGCTTCATATCATCGATCGCCCCTAATCCGAGAACTGTAAGCTCATTCTTGGGTTGAAGGAGTGCTTAATCTTGAATTGGGCATCCGTGAAAGTAGGTAAGAACGGCAAGCCGATCATATCGAAAAGGAATTGAAGGTAAGAGCGACGAACAGACACTTGGTAAGTGGTCTTTTTTCCTAGCGGTCCATTAGCGGACACACCGATATCTGAGGCTCCTAGGACTCCTCGCAATGAGAATTTCTCCTTATTCCCATCTTGTAGTTTAAAATCCAATACCGAACTTAAAGTGTTCCCTTTGGATGCGGGGAATGCGGCCGAATAAAAGTTGACCTCCCGGATAAAATCGGGATTGATAATACCGACCGGACCTCCGGAGGCTCCTTGGTAGAGAAATGGTTGATATTCGGTATCTCTACGCCATCCAAAAAGAAACGGTTTTCCGAGGGACCTCCTCCTCTTACCATCAAGTCGTTACGAAACGCTGCCGTGGACGCTACTCCGGGAAAGGTTTGTACTACCCGGGAGATATCCCGGTTTCCTCCCGCGCTTTTCTCTATCTCCTTGAAACCGATTACACGAAGTCCTAGCGGACTTTCGGCGGTTTTACGGAACGGAGAGGCTACTACGCTAACCTCTTGCAGATTCTGGCTGGCTTCCTCTAGCTCGATCGGGAAGAATATATCTTTATTCGCTAGTCTGAATTCGGCGGTAACGAAGGGCTTATATCCCAGAAGGAGGATTGGAGACGATAGCTTCCGGGTGATATGCCGGATATCTCGAATAATCCGGTGGAATCGGTGACCGCCCCTTGCGTCGTGTTCCATACCACTACGTTAGCGAAAGGTATCGGCTGTCGCTTGACGCGTCTTTTACAACTCCCTTGATAGAGAAGGAGCGCTGTTGACCGATAGCGGCTTGTATGGTACATAATAAGAATAGTAAGAAGTAAAGATGGCGTCTATCCATATCTTATATCATATTATAGCGGTAAAGATAAGTATTATTCTGATTCGTATGTATTATCTTTGCATACATATGGAGAAAGAATTACAGATAACGGCGGATGGAAGCCATACACTATATATTCCGGCGATGGATGAACATTATCATTCCGTGAACGGGGCCCTGCAGGAATCAAGACATATATTTATAGAGGCGGGATTGCATGCGCTTGAAAAAAGACTTTATCCGAATCGTGGAGATTGGCTTCGGTACAGGCTGAACGCTTCTTGACATTGAAGGATGTCGAGCTATCTCAAGCACATCATATTGATTATCATACAGTAGAGTTATACCCGCTTCCTTTAGATACGATTCGTGCCTTGAATTATGGGGAGCTGATCTGGCCGGAGAGAAAAGAGTTATTCTTAGCCTTGCATGAAGCGGAGTGGAATACTCCCGTTTCAATCTCAGAGCGCTTTACACTTCATAAAATAGAAGGAAATAGTAACGCCTGTGAACTACCGGATGATATCGATTTGATCTATTTCGACGCGTTTGCGCCCGAGAAACAACCGGAGATGTGGAATCAGGAAATCTATAATCGTTTGTATGCTCATACCGCACCGGGCGGAGTGATCGTAACCTATTGCGCAAAAGGAGAGGTACGCAGAGGTATGCAAGCGGCTGGTTTTGAGATGAGCCGTCTTCCCGGTCCTCCGGGCAAGCGACATATACTTAGGGGTATTAAAAATTGAGAATTGAAAGTTACAGAGCGTATTCCTCGGTATTTTCAATTCTCAATTCTCAACTTTCAATTATTTAAGCATTGCCTCGATCTTTCTACGAACTTATCCTTAGCCGTAGCGCCTACTACTTTATCAACCATCTTACCGTCTTTGAAGAAAAGAACGGTAGGGATGTTGCGGATACCGAATTGTCCGACTACATCGTCATTCTCGTCAACGTTCATTTACCGATCGTCACACGACCTTCGTATTCGGTTGCCAACTCATCAATGATAGGAGATACCATGCGGCAAGGGCCACACCACTCTGCCCAAAAGTCAAGAACCATGGGCTTTCCGGAGTTAACCAACTCCTCGAAATTAGCGTCTGTAATTTGTAGTGCCATTTTGAATTACGTATTATTTAATTATGAATTATAATCTAATGATTGTTATGACGCCAAAAGTACAAATTCTTTCAGCGTCGTACAACTTTAACCATTAATTTTAAAATCGATATTCTCGTTCTCCTGTAAAAAGTCTACCAGCTCACGGGTCACGTTTAAGCGGATATTTTGGGAGAAGAGATTTAGGGAAATATTATGTTCCCCATCGACAACCTTAAAATATAACAGGCTATGGCCCGGATTGTTCTTGATCAATACCGAAAGCTCATTGATAGTCGGCTCGTCCAAATCATGGATCGGGACCGTGATACTGATTTTCTCGATCAGCTTGTCTTTCTCGTCTTGCAAAAGGTTGACGGTACCAATCTTGAAGTCCAGTTTATTGGGGTCCCAGCGGCTAGGCTCTACACGGGCTGTGATCAAGAGATACATCCCTATTTTACCATACTTGCTGTATTCGATATAATCCTGTCCGAAAAGAGGGATCTCGCCACTACCCGTGAAATCCTCGATCTTCAAGATTCCGTAAGGCTTTCCGTTCTTGGTCATTCCTTCCCGGAAACCGGTGACGATACCACCTAATAAAACCTCCCGGCCTTGTAAGGTTTCCCGCTCGTTAAGTTCTACCATGCCGGTATTACATACATACTTTAATATGATACGGTATTCATCCAACGGGTGGGCGGATAGGTAAATACCGACCAACTCCTTCTCTTTATTTAGGCGTTCGAGATCGCTCCAACGCTCGCATTGCGGGATCTCCGGTTTAGCGATGGCGATCAAGGCGTCTCCACCGAATAAAGAGTTGACTGCCGTGCTCTTATCCATCTGGTATTTGTTACCATAGCGAACCAAGGTATCCAAGAACAATTCCCCTTTTCCACTGTCGGTGAAGAACTGCTCACGCTGGATACCGAAGTTATCGAACGCTCCGGCCAAAGCCATGGACTCTATGTTTTTCTTATTGCAAGCGGTCAAGTTCACCCGTTCTACGAAATCGAAGATACTCTTGTACGGGCCGTTCTTCTTGCGTTCCTCTATGATATTTTGTACGGCTGACTCACCTACGCCTTTCACGGCGCCTAGCCCGAAGCGGATGTTCTTGTTCTTATCTACGCTGAACTTCAAGATAGACTCGTTCACGTCCGGTCCCAATACTTGAATACCCATCGCTTTACATTCATCCATGAACTTCGTGATATCCGTGATATTGGATAAGCTTCGGCTCAAGACGGCGGCCATATACTCGGACGGGAAGTTCGCTTTCAAGTAAGCGGTCTGATAAGCCACCCATGAGTAACAAGTAGCGTGACTCTTATTGAATGCGTATGAGGCGAACTTCTCCCAGTCGGACCAGATCTTATTTAAAGTTTCCTCTTTATAGCCGTTGGCTTGACCACCAGCCATAAATTTAGACTTCAAGTGGTTCATCTTCTCGATCAACTTCTTACCCATCGCCTTACGTAAGGCATCACTCTCACCACGCGTGAAGTTAGCGAGCAAACGGGATAGAAGCATGACCTGCTCCTGATAGACCGTAATACCGTACGTATCTTTTAGGTAGCGTTCCATGACGGGAATATCGTACTTGATCTCCTCCTTACCCTGTTTACGGGCGATAAAAGAAGGGATGTAATCCATTGGGCCCGGGCGATACAGGCGTTCATGGCGATCAAGTCCTCGAATTTAGAAGGTTGCAACTCCTTCAAATACTTTTGCATACCGGCGGACTCGAACTGGAATGTACCGGTTGTCTTTCCGTCGCAATACAATTTATAAGTCTTGGGGTCCTCCAGACTGATATGGTCGATATCCAGATCATGTCCGGTAGTCAGTTTCACGTTCTCGATCGCTTCCTTGATGATGGACAAGGTCTTCAAGCCCAAGAAGTCCATCTTGATCAATCCGGTTTCCTCGATCACGGAACCCTCGTATTGGGTAACCAGCATCTCCTCGCCGGTATCCTTGTCTTTCGCCGTACTGACAGGTACGACATCCGATATATCATAACGTCCGATAATGACACCGCAGGCGTGTACACCCGTGTTACGGACGTTGCCTTCCAGCATCTGGGCGTATTTCAAGGTATCCCGTGCCAGCGGATCATTTCCGTTAGCCGCCTCTTTTAGTTCCGGCACATACTTGATGGCGTCGCCCAATTTGAACTTCTTCATGTCAGGGATCTTATCCGGAACCAATTTGGCTAACCGGTTCGATTCGGATAACGGTAATTTCTGTACCCGGGCGACATCTTTGATAGCGGACTTGGTAGCCATCGTACCATAAGTAATGATATGAGCCACACGCTCGGCACCGTATTTCTCCGTTACCCAGCGTAAGACCTCGCCACGGCCATCATCATCGAAGTCGGTATCGATATCGGGGAGGGAGATACGGTCCGGATTCAAGAAACGCTCGAACAGGAGGTCATATTTGATCGGGTCGATCTTGGTGATCCCTAAGCAATAAGCTACGGCAGATCCGGCGGCCGAACCACGTCCCGGTCCTACGGATACACCGAGTTCCTCACGAGCAGCACGGATGAAATCTTGCACGATCAAGAAGTAGCCGGGGAAACCCATGGTCTTCATGATATGTAACTCGAAGTTCAGACGCTCCTTTACTTCATCGTTCAAGGGGTCTCCGTAAAGCTCCTTGGCTCCGTCGTATGTCAATTTCGCCAAATAGTCGGCTTCCAGCTTGATGCGGTATAGTTTGTCGTATCCACCTAATTTCTTGATTTTGGAGTGCGCCTCTTCCTCGCTTAATACGACATTACCGTTCTCGTCTCGGGTGAATTCCTCAAATAAATCATGCTCTGTTAATTTCTGACGGTAGGACTCCTCGGTACCGAACTCCTCGGGAATGGCGAAAGTCGGCATGATAGGACCGCTGTCGATGGAGTAGAATTCTATTTTGTCGGCTATCTCGAGCGTATTACTCAAAGCTCGGGGATATCGGCGAAGATGGTGTTCATCTCGGCGGTTGTCTTCATCCATTCTTGCTTGGAGTAGCGCATACGCTTGGGGTCGTCCAAGTCTTTGCCGGTACTAAGGCAGATCAGGCGGTCGTGAGCCTCAGCGTCGTCGGCATTGACGAAATGGACGTCGTTGGTGGCGATTAGCTTGATATTATGTTTGTGAGCAAGTTCGATCAGTACCTTGTTCACCTCTTGTTGATGCGGGAAATCGTGCAATCGGCGTTGGGGTCGTGTGTCTCGTGCCGTTGCATCTCAAGGTAATAGTCTTCTCCGAATAAGTTTTTGAACCATTTGATAGACTCCTCGGCTTATCAATTCGTCCGTGCATGATATGCTGTGGAATCTCTCCACCTAAACAGGCGGAGCAGATGATCAGATCCTCATGATATTTCTCCAACAATTCCTTGTCAATACGCGGACGCCGTAGAATCCTTCCGTCCATGAGAGGGATACCATCTTGATCAGGTTCTTGTATCCGTTCTTATTTTTGGCCAGAACGATCAAGTGCCAGCCGCTACGGTCGTCTTGCGAGGCCAGCTTGCTATGCCTTCCGTTGCGAGCGCAATAACATTCGCACCCGATGATCGGCTTGAAGATGGAAGCTTTCGCTTCGGCGATTTGTTTTTGTAGTTCCGTTATCCTTTGTTGTTCCTCATCGGTTGGCGCATCCTTGGCCAGCAGCGGTTTTAGTTCTTTCTCGGAGTCCTTGATGATCCCGAGAGGTTTACTGTTCTTTTTGCTAACCTTATTGAAAAACTCCTTGATACCGAACATAACGCCATGGTCTGTTACGGCGATCGCACGCATTCCGTCTTTGTACGCTTTGTCGATCAACGCGTCGATGGATGCCTGTCCGTCCAGCAAGGAATACTGGGTATGTACGTGTAAATGAATAAACGGTTCCATATATATTAATGTATAGTCTGGTGCATATTGAAATGAGTGCATAAAGGTAGGAAATATTTTTTAGTACGAGAGAGGTTGTTTTGCTTTTAAAAAAACACGTACGTCTTTTTGAAGGATATAATGAGGTTATAATATGTGTGATTCTATAGAATCTATATGTTATATAACAGATGTTGTATTGATATTTTGCTTGATATAAGCCGTATATCGTGACAGGAGGTTTTCGTGAGGTGCTCGAACTAGCGGATGGAAGATAGTTATGAATGGCGTTTTTCTGTGTGAAAAGCCGTTTTATACTGTACTTATGCTTGGAAAAAGCGAATCTCAGGGAGTTCTGTTTACAAAGTGTCATTTTGCTAGAACAAGGGAAACTAATATTCCGATCTATCGCAAAAGGTGATCTTACTTTTGTTGATTATTCGATGGTGTATTTACTAATGTACGCATGTACATTAAATAATAGAAGAGAAAAATGATTGATTTAAACGATCGTTTTAATTAGTCATTTGCAAAGGTACGCATTTCTTTGACACTTGCAACCCTTCTGTGTTATTTTTTCATGCCTTATTCGCTTTCTTATCAATAGGATAGGCTATCCTTTACGAAACAAGCTCTTCCTTCCACAAACTCCCCTTTGTATCTCTCGAAAAACGCAAGATCTAACGATGGTTTAGACTAGTCGTTTTCTAACGGTAGTCTGCTATCAGAAATAGCTAAGTGCTTAATTAACACTATTATTAATATTAAATTCTAAATTATGAACAGAAAGATTTCTACATTGTTAACGGCGGGTCTGCTCGTGGCAGGGTCGCTGTGCGGTAGTGCCTTCGCTCAAAACTCTATTCAAAGTTTATTGGGCTTGGGTAGTGCTGTTACGGAACTGAAATCCGGAACTTATGTGATGACGGATGCCAACGGTTTAGCGTATGGTTTTACTTCTGTAAGCGAGGATGGTGTATTACAAGAAGGTATTCTTGATTATAAAGCTACTTCTATTGCGGATGACAAGAAAGATGATGTAAAGCAGTATATCTGGAAAGTTACCGTAACAGAGAATTTGGGCGCTTATTCGTACAAATTTGAGAATGTAGCCACAGGTAAGACTCTACGTGTCAACACGACTGCTGGTTCAGAGGCCGTAGAATTGAATAGTGCGGCTTCTGGAAATGTGATTAAAGATGTTTTTGCATTTGGAGCTACTCAAATCGGAACAACAGGTAAATATACTGCAAGCGAGAAGGCTCTATTCGCTTATAACGGGAATAAGAGTGATGTATTCCAGTTAAAATGGAGTGCTGGTGGCTCTTTAATTTCAACTACGGCTTCGTCTTTTGATTTATCTTTCTATGCGGTAGAATCAGAGGAATTAGGGGCTGTGGGAGCTGATGAGTTGAATGATTTGTATAACACGGCAGGTTTCTCTTTCGTCTCAAAAAGATTGGACTCCGATCAGACTAGCGAGCCTAATGGTAATCTATTCAATGAGAAAAGAATCGTTGCCCGTTATGTGCCTTCTGACTTGAGAGTGGACGCTACTTCTTATCCTTCCTATTCAGGAAGTACGGCTGATTTGAAGATTCCCGCTGGTATGTACTTCTTTACAGAGAATGCACCTGATAAGGATGATTGTAGCGGAGTTAATGCTGTTTCTAGCGGTTATAAAGCTTGGATGGACGCAACTGTCTTGGTTTTAAGCTCAACCGAAACAGTGGAAGGTACAAATGCGG
>ENA-OQAS01000424-OQAS01000424.1-human-gut-metagenome-genome-assembly--contig:-NODE-424-length-22191-cov-4.278644_pt1 | contig 22191 bp, 32 predicted proteins | sample MGYA00242733_ERZ504523 | MGnify/ENA primary metagenome ERZ504523 (study PRJEB26092, sample SAMD00036239) | human gut metagenome | host: Homo sapiens | study: EMG produced TPA metagenomics assembly of...
CATTGTGCCTATAGCTTTCCATAACTCACCCGACTCATGAACAGGCAGCAGCGCAGGGTACGGATATTCTGTTCACTGATCTCCCCCGCAGGCCCGAAGTCCTGCAAGGATCACTTCATTAAGCTTCTGTCCGGACAGATGGCATATCGTATCATCATCCAGTTCTACTGTGCAGACGCCTTTTGTGTGCATGCCACGCGATACATATTCTTTCGGCTGATAGCACCGATGGATTCCAGCGTATTGACCATACGGTATACTGTAGCTACACCGATCTTCGGATCCAGTGCGGAAGCCCTGTAATAGATTTCCTTACAACAGGAGCACTCTCCCTCCAGGATAATGTCCAGAAGAATCTTTCTCTGTCTGGTGATGCGGAGCCCCTTCTCCTTCAGTTTCTCTATAATAAGATCCCTCTGCATCTCTGTATGTCGGTAGCATCCTGTTTTTTTCTCTTCTGTTTCGGCTTCTGCAATATGCATTCTGATCCCTCCTTTATTGAGAAAACTTTTCTTTTATCTAATAAGTTAGTATACTCCAACTTAGGTTAGTTGTAAATAACTCCTTTGAACTTTTTTACATATTGAGGATTCTGCCTGAATACCGTATAATGTTTCGTGAACCTGTACATAGGAAACCGTCGTTTTGACAAAATGACGAAAAATCCCCTTTCGTTTTTTCGTCAGAATGACAAGAAACTGCCGGAAACTTTGTAAGATTCAGCTCTAGCCCTTTTCTCTCATTTTCGATATACTGTTAACCAGCAAAGGAAATTACGTAAAACAATATATTAATTTTGGAGGGAAACAACAATGGCAAGTTTATCATTATCTCACATTAATAAAACTTATCCGAACGGCTTCCAGGCAGTTAAAGATTTCAACCTGGAGATCGAAGACAAAGAATTCATCATCTTCGTAGGACATCCGGATGTGGAAAATCTACAACACTTCGTATGATGCAGGTCTGAGGAGATCAGCGGTGGTACACTTAAGATCGGTGACAAAGTCATGAACGATGTTGAGCCTAAGGACCGTGATATCGCAATGGTATTCCAGAACTACGCTCTGTATCCTCATATGACAGTTTATGATAACATGGCATTCGGACTTAAGCTTCGTAAAGTTCCGAAGGACCAGATTGACAAGGCTGTTCGTGAAGCAGCAAGAATCCTTGACCTTGACAAGCTTCTTGATCGTAAACCGAAGGCTCTTTCCGGTGGTCAGAGACAGCGAGTTGCTATGGGACGTGCTATCGTTCGTAATCCTAAGGTATTCCTTATGATGAGCCTCTTTCCAACCTGGATGCTAAGCTTCGTGTACAGATGCGTATCGAGATCTCTAAGATCCATCAGAGACTTGGCGCTACTATCATCTATGTAACACATGACCAGACAGAGGCTATGACACTTGGTACCAGAATCGTTGTTATGAAAGACGGTGTTGTTCAGCAGGTTGATACACCACAGAACCTGTATCAGAAACCAGGCAACCTCTTCGTTGCAGGATTCATGGGATCTCCGCAGATGAACTTCCTTGATGCTGTTATCTCCGAAAAAGGCGGCAATGTAATTGCTACGATCGGTGGTGAGCATGAGGTTATCGTTCCGGCAGCTAAAGCTAAAGTCCTGAAAGACAAAGGCTATGTTGGAAAGAAAGTTGTTCTTGGTATCCGTCCTGAGGATATTCATGATTCTCAGATGTTCCTTGAGACATCTCCAAGCAAACCAATGAACTCCGTAGTTAAAGTTTACGAGCTTCTTGGTGCTGAAGTATTCCTGTACTTCGATGTTGACGGAACTCAGGTTACAGCACGAGTTGATCCTCGTACAACAGCTAAGACCGGTGATCCGATCAGATTTGCATTCGATATGGAGAAAGCTCACTTCTTCGACAAAGAGACAGAGCTTACTATCACAAACTAATTCTCGTCGAATCATAAAAACAGAATGTAACCCCGGGGGATATGATTTCCCGGGGTTTCTTTTTATTTCACTAGTTTTATTTCACATCAGAAAGGACGCTTTTTATGAAAATACAGCAAACAATTCAAAAATGTCTGGATGACTGGAACCGGATCAGCGGTCTTGATTTCTGTATTCTGGATGAAAATGACCAGATATACATTTCCACAGGGGACCACCGACTTCCTTCTTCTGAAAAGCTTGCTCAGTTCCGGGAGGATCCTGCCTTATGCATCTCCAACCGCAGCTGCAGTCTGTACAAGCTGAACAACATACCTCAGAGCAATATGCTTCTGATCGTATGGGGCTCCGGAGAGCAGGCTTCTACCATCGGAGAGCTTGCTGTCTGCCAGGTAGAAAGTCTCCTCACTGCCTATACGGAAAAAACAGACAAGAACTCCTTTATGCAAAATCTTCTCCTGGACCGTTATTCCCAGGTAGAAGCTTTTAACAAGGCTGCCCGTCTTCATATTACACCTTCTGCCCGCCGTGCGGTATTTCTTGTGGAAACCAAGCAGCACAAGGACGAAAATGCCCTGGCTACCATCCGCAACATCTTTTCTGCCGTACACGGGATTTTATCACTGCACTGGATGATTCCGGCATCATCGTAGTACGTGAGCTTCAGAGCACCGAAAGCTACGAAGAGCTGGAGGGTATCGCCTGCATGCTGGTGGATATGCTCAATACAGAGGCCATGACCTCTGCCTGGGTTTCCTACAGCAATGTTGCAGATGATATCATGGAGCTTTCCGATGCCTACAAGGAAGCCCGCACTGCTCTGGAGGTCGGCAAGATCTTTTATGCTGACAAAACGTTTTCGGTTACAACCGTCTGGGCATCGGACGTCTGATCTATCAGCTTCCCACTCAGGTCTGCAACATGTTCGTAGGCGAGATCTTCGGAGAAGAATCCCTGGAATCTATTGACGACGAAACCCTCAATATCATCCGGACCTTCTTTGAAAATAACCTGAACCTTTCTGAAACCTCCAGACAGCTCTATGTGCACCGGAATACTCTGGTGTACCGTTTTGAAAAGCTGCAGAAGCGTTTTGGCCTGGATATCCGTACCTTTGAGGATGCACTGGCCTTCAAGCTTGCCATGATGGTGTCCGATTACATCACCTATTCCGGAAATCATGGAAAATAGATTCTGTCCGCAAAAATCCATCAAAAATGCAGGTGCACAAAATCCCGAAACAGCAGATAATGTCTGTTTCCGGGATTTTCTTTATTTCAGCAGCATCAGATGCTCCGGTGGAAAATACAGATATTCCGGAAGATCTTTATCCGGATCTTCCGTAAAGCTGTTTTTGGGACGCATCCACCATAATCCGGCAGCATTCTCTTCCGCTTTGTTTCGGATCATATACTGATGTTCAAATGTAGTTTCTATGTATTGGTCTACCTGCACTGCCATACAGTTCTCACCCGGCTCTGATTCCGGGCGGATCCAGTGGCCGCGGATCCCTACATGGGTAATATCCATATCTACGTTTTCTTCGGTATGGAGCTTCATTTTCCAGTCCGCCGCATAGATCTCGTGAGGTCCCAGCCTCTCCGCTCTGGAAAAATTCTTACAGCCGGTAAGCTTTGCTGCCTCCAGAAGTCCCGGTCTCTCAAACAGCTGCTTTGTCTCCCCGGTCACAAGGATCCTGCCTTCATGTACAATGGAAAGCTCCCTGCAGAATTTATAGGCCTCATCTCTGCTGTGTGTCACAAGGATCATATCTCCCGGATAGTCCTTGAGGAAATCCTGCATCTCCCGCTGGAGCACATCCTTCAGGTAACCGTCCAGTGCGGAAAACGGCTCATCCAGAAGAATAGCTTCCGGCTCTCCGATCATCATTCTGGCCAGTGCCACTCTCTGCTGCTGTCCGCCGGAAAGCTGTGAGGGCAGGCGCTTCTCCAGCCCCTCCAGATGATATCGCCGGATCAGATCTGCCACTTTTTCTCTGGCGAAGGATTTTTCCCCACGATAACCGCAGCGGATGTTCTGTTCCACTGTCATGGTTGGGAACAGCGCATAATTCTGAAACAGATATCCGATCCGTCGCTTCTGCGGTTTCAAATTGATCCCTTTTTCAGAATCAAACACTGTTTTTCCATTGATAACGATCCTTCCCTTATCCGGTGTTTCGATTCCTGCAATACAGCGTAAGGTCATGCTTTTTCCGCTGCCGGAAGCACCAAGAAGCCCAATGGCTGCCGAACTGCCTTCAAAATCTACCTTCAGGGAAAAATCACAGAAGTTTTTTTCGATATTTACTTTGACTGCCATCAGATCCACCTTCTTGTTTTCATACCTTTTCCGGATACGATATTGATCAGCGCTACGATCACAAAGGAGATCAGCACGATCACAACGACCCAGAATCCTGCAGTTCCGTAATTTCCGGCTGCTGTCTCTGATGCAATGGCAACAGAAACTGTTCTGGTTTTTCCAAGGATATTTCCGGCAAGCATGGAGGTTGCGCCATATTCTCCGATCGCACGTGCAAATGCCAGCACTGTTCCGGATGCGATCCCCGGTCCTGCCGCCGGCATGATACCCGCCAGAATATCCGGCTGTCGCTCATCCCCAGAGTCTGGCCTGCATGGATAAGATTTATATCCACCTGTTCAAAAGCAGCCCGAGCATTGCGGTACATCAGCGGAAATGCGATCACTGCCGCTGCGACCACACAGCCCTTCCAGGTCTGCACGATCTTAATATCAAAATTATCCAGAAGAAAGCTTCCGAAGGGCCTTTTCAGACTGAAGATCAGTAGCAGAAAAATCCAGCCACTGTAGGAGGAAGTACCAGCGGAAGAGTAAGGATCCCGTCCAGTACTGCTCTGCTCCCGGCTTCAGCTTCATGATCTTCCGGGCGCAAAATATTCCCAGAAAAAAAGCGATCACTGTGGCTGCCAGACCTGTTTTTAAGGAAATCCACAGAGGACTCCAGTTTATTTCTCTCAAAAATTCTGTCATATTTCATTCCTGTGCCGGCATTTACTGTGTTTCAATATTTACTGCCTGCCGGTTTTCTACATCATACTCATTTGGATGTGCTGTCTGCGGAAGCTGTGCTGTCCTCAGCCTCCGTGTTGTCTGCAGAAGCTTCTGTGGCATCCTCGGAATCCTCATCCTCATATGCTGTAAATCCATAGTCCTCAAATACCTTGATCGCTGCGTCAGACTCTACATAATCAAGAAAAGCCTCTGCAGCCCTGGTATCGTCTTCCGATGCTTCCTTGTCCTCGATAAGTCCCACAGGATAAAGAACCGGCGTCTTAAGGCTGTCTGCCGGCGCCTCTGCGATGATATCTACTTATCAGTAACAGATGCAGCATCTGTCGCATATACAACACCAACCTCATTACTTCCTTCACTGACTGCTGCAAGTACATCCGTTACATTCTTGCACTCGTTGATCTCCATTTTGTTTACATCGTCCATGATTCCAAGATTGTTAAAGATCTCACGGGCGTACTGTCCCACCGGAACATCCTCTCCTGCAAGCGCCATATTCTCAGCGTCTGTGATATTCTCGAATCCTGTTACCTTTGTCTCTCCGTCCTTTGGTCTGATCAGAACGACTTTGTTCTCAAGAAGATCCTTAACGGTGTCTTCCTTTGTCAGTTTTTCCTCTGTGAGGGCATCCATCTGTTTATCTGCTGCTGAAAAGAAAAGATCACAGCGTGCACCTTCCTCGATCTGTGTCTGCAGTGTACCTGAGCTGTCTGCACTGTAATAGATCGTTACATTCGGATAAAGCTCATTGAAATCCTTCTGGATCTCCTCCATGGAATTGCTGAGGCTGGCAGCAATAAATGCATAAACCTCTCCCTTCAGGTTCTCATCACCTTTCACTTCTGTGTCCGCCGCGAAAACAGTTCCGGTCATAAGGCCTGTTGTTAAAATTCCCGCGGTAAGGGCTGCTAAGATTTTTTTCTTCATCTTTTGTTTCTCTCCTTTTCCGTTTCGTTCAGTTTTGTTTAGTTTTGAATGGTTTTGTTTAATTTTACCGAAAGGAAAGTTTCTTGTCAAGCTATAAGGCATTGCTGTTTTTCTCTACAAGTGCTATCATAAATACATAGTTGACAAGCCAGGCGGATGTTCACGATCCGCTTCGTTTCTTATCATGAGTGGCTTACAGCACTCCTGATACAGACAAATCCCACACAAGGTTCATTGCTCTGCACAACGGAAGCAGAGAATTTGCCTGATCCGGTTCATTCAATATTCAAGAAAAGGAGAATTACTTATGAAACTCAGTGCACGTAATCAGTTAAAAGGAAAAATCATCAACATCAACCAGGGAGCTGTAAATTCCATCGTTTCCATTGATATCGGTGGTGGAAATATCATCACTGCTACCATCTCCTGTGCGGCGGTGGAAGAACTTGGACTGAAAGTAGGCTCTGATGCTTACGCAGTTATTAAGGCAACCAATGTTATGGTAGGTATCGATGAATAAAGTCTACACAACACAGGAAGTTGCAGATAAACTAAAGATCAAAAAATCCACAGTATATGACCTGATCAAACGCGGAGAGCTTTCCTCCTCCAAAGTCGGCAAACAGCTACGGGTCAGCGAGGAACAGCTGTCTCAGTATCTTAAGGGTTCGGAATGTTCTGCGTCTTCTGCTCAGTCTTATGATCACCAGCCGGAGAGTTCTCTTTTGAAAAGGGATTATCTTCTGCATTCCAGTGGACTGATCATCAGCGGACAGGCTTCTCCGGCTCTGGATCTTCTCCTAAATCAGCTTCCCACACACCCGGACAATCTGCCGGTTCTGCAGTCTCACATGAACACCTACAACGGACTGTATTCTCTCTATTTTGAAAAAGTCCACATTGCCTGTGCATCCGCCTCACCGGAAGATATCCATAGCCTTATACCCGGTATCCCACTGACTGTGATCTCTCTGTGTCAATATCCTGTCGGCTTCTATGTAAAAAAAGAAAATCCCAAGAATATCCGGGGATTTTCTGATCTTACACGGGCAGATATTATTTTTGTGAACCGCGAAAAAGGAAGCAGCCGTCGTATCCTTCTTGACCGTACACTTCTGTCTTCCGAAATTTCACCGGATTCCATATCCGGATATCGAAATGAGCTTGTTACCGATCACTCCACGGCTGCTGCAGTGGCTGGCGGACAGGCAGACATAGCTCTTGGCGAGGCCTGTGTAGCGAGAAGCTTTCCAGAGCTGGATTTTCTTCCTGTTTGCCAGGAATCACTCTTCCTGGTTATGCAGACCAAAAATCTGAGCACCCCCGGCTTTCAGGCCGTAGCGGAAACCATTGCATCCGAACCTTTCCGCCGGTTTTTAGCTCTTCAAACCGGATACGATACTACTGACACCGGAAATATCCGGCATATTTAGGGCTAAGAAAAACGCTTATGTAAAAAATTCTTCCGCAACCATTTCTTTGATAATACAAAATCAGCCAGCACGTCAATGATCACTCCTTATTTTTGCCTAATTAAGGAAGTTTCTTGATCCTATGACTGCTGGCTGATCTTTATTTATTCAGATATTGATATACTCTTGAAGAAATCGAACGAATTCCGTACAGTAAATGATCTTCGGAAGCGCCTTCTGAAATATACATAATACATAATTTGTTTTCTTTCCATAGACGATTGCCATATCATGCTGAACTGAGCTTGTCTCACCAGTTTTGTTCGCGCATACTATACCTGTCGGAAGACCTGATGGAATTTTGTATCGTTTCGTCTGATGCAGTAAAAGATTTAGCATTTCTCTGGAATACTGTTGAGAAACACACTGACCTCGATAGATTTTTTCTAAGAGTATCCCACAATCTTTTGCAGATGCCGTGTTACGCCAGCCATCACTGCTCCAGGCAGAAGAAGACGGATGCAGGGAACTGTGACAACCGGTATTTTTGTAACCGTTCTTTCGAAGATATTGGTTCACTACAGCCGTTCCTCCTACAAAGCTTCCGCCTCCCTGACGCCTTACCAGTTCATTATAACATTCATTATCACTGACGGTGATCATATCCCACAGCAAGCTGTACACACCGGAGCTGTATTGCATTTTTCCCTGACGGATCTGATCATAGACCGACGCCATCACAAATGCCTTGATCGTACTTGCCGGATACATTTCCCGATCATTTATGTTTACAACATTTCCTGTTTTCAGATCTTTTATATAAACAGACCATTCTCCACCGTAGGCAGAAACAAAGCTCTCCAATTCCGATTTAAATGCACTTAGAGCATACTCTGATCTTGTACTTTTTCTTCCCTGCCAGTCCACATACTGACCATCCGGTGTTTTCATATTTTTCGCAATGGTTCCGTTCGATTTCAGGTAATAACCATCTTTCCACCGGTTCACCAGCATTTTTCCATTTTGGTCTACATAATATTGCTGGCCCTCACAGGTTACCCACCCTGCCTTCTGTACCATTCTTCCGTTATCATTGCCAAAATAATAAATTCCGTTAAACTTTTTTCCCTGAACTGTTTTGTTCACTTTATGAAAAGACGGACGCATGCAGATTCTTCCGGTTCCATAGAAATAATAATAACCACCTTTAAAATTACGCCCACCGAATCTTCTCTGTCTTATATAGCGTACTGTTCCACGATCAGCCAGTTTTCCGTACGCTTCCACATAATAAATGCCTGCGATAATTTTTTTGCCCCGTACCTTCTGTTCAGCTATGTTTACAAAGCCACGCTCTCCCTTTGAAATTCTTCCATTGGAGTCTGTGATGTGGTATTTATCAAAGCGGACACCAGAAACTGTCTTTTTATCGAAATAATAAACGGATTGCTTTCTCAAAAGTTTTCCGTTTTTATCAAACATATAAAATCCTGTTTTTAAAAACTCTGTCTTTGGGATTGACAAATAACGTAATCCGGTAAGTTTTCGCTTATTAGAATCTTTCAAATACCAGTTCCCGCCAGATTTCTGAAGATAATTTCCACTGTTATCCCAAAATCGTACCGTTCTTTCAGCAGCCTCGACCTTTATCTCTGTACTTCTGGCACCAATAATACATCCAAAAACCACTACTAATATCAACCAATATATACAAACTGTTTTTTTGCTTTCATACTTTAACAAGACCTGCCACAGACGATGGCAGGTCTTTCTCCTTTATCTTTATTATCCTATTTTCACACAGATGTTCTGGATCAGGCGGTTGTATCCGCTTACCTTTTTCAGCCATTCCAGCGCTATGGACACTGCCAGTGAAGCCAGCAGAAGCGTCAGTGTATTGGTCAGAAAATATCCACTCACATACACAAAAGAATATTTTCTTATAAATGTATGTATCAGAAATATATTCATGGAATGTTTTCCGAGGAACAATAAAATCTGTCGCACTCCCGGAATGACATTAATAAATTCGCAGCAAAATGCCATAAATACAATTGGATACACACCCCAGTGGATCTCACTGTATACCGTCAGCGGCAAAGTTCTGTACGCTTTATACAAAATAAACACCGCAAGAAGCTCCAGAAGAAATTTGAAAACATGCTTCATTCCAGCATTCCATATCTTAAACCATCGGTTAAACAGATCATACTTGGCTACACACATTCCCATGAGAAATACCGGTAAAAATGCATAAATACCCGTAATTCCCATAACCTCCAGGGAAATTATCCGTGGAAATGCCGCAACAGCCACAAGAATAAATACCAGATATTCTTCCTTTATCATAAACAGTGGCACACAGATGATAAAAATGATCGCCGCACTCATATACCACCAGGTTCCGTTCAGAGTCGAAGTTCCGAAAAGTTTCGCCAGACCAAAAAAATCCAGCACCATTGCGCTAACACCTTTGGCAATATTTCCGTTTCCGAAATATCTGGCCACGCATAGCCGTTATAAAGCTGTGAGCTCACAACAGAAAGCCCCCATATAATCCAGAACCCTCCCATTGTTTTTATCAGTCTTTTGGCTGTCCACTTGCCAGGTGTAGAATTATTTTTTCTGTAACTGAGATACAGTCCGTATCCGGAAATAAATGCATAGATCGGTACACAGATCTTAAATGTTCTGCACAGATACATGATCCGATCTGCTGAAAACGGAGTGAAAACAACATTCAGCCCCTCAAATCTGTCTTGACTCAGATACATATGATGGAACAGCATTATAACAATGGCAATGCCCTTCATCGCCTGAGAATTATATTTATCAAACTTTATTGCCTGCTTTCCTTCCAAAATCCAACCTCCATATTACCGATTCTCGATGATCCTCTCATAAACTCGTTTGGAACAGTTACGGTCATTAAATGCAAGGTCTCATCCATTCGTTTCCGATATTCCTCTTTCATCTGACAGCTGTCTGCCATATATTCGATGATCCGGTCCACAGTTCCGTCCAGTGTATGCTCCACCTCTCCGAAGCCATCTCTCTCATAGTCAAAGTATCCCTCTGTGTAGGAATGCGCGCCACTGAAAAAGCTGTCTCTGTCAAACTGGAGTATACGATGGGTTTTCTCAAATATGCAAAATCAAAGGCAACCGAAGAATAGTCCGTGATCATCAGATCTGTCTGGGCAAAAATGTCCTTGTAGGAATAAGACGAATCCATAAATTTTACCCGTGGATCATGACGGAACATATGCAGACCGTCAATGGTATTTGGGTGAGGCATGAAGCAGATGGTATATCCGTACTTCTCTGCCGCTCCCAGAAGTCTTTCGTTGTTGAGAAGATCATCATAAAAATGGAAATATTCGCTTTCCTGAAATTCTTTTCCAAGCTGCCATACCCCTCTGGCATCGGTTCCTGAGGAAAGGCTTTTGCGCCAGGTAGGCATCACCGTCACATACTTACGCTCATCATGGACCAGACGGTCATAACGCGGCATTCCCGTAAGCCAGATATTTCCGGATAAAAATAGTCATAGGTAAAGGCAGAATCATATTCCGGCTTTGTGCTGACGATAAATCCGAAAAGATTACGGTTGTATTTGTTCAGCCACTTGGACTGGTTGTCTTTGGTCACACCATGCTGTAAAAATACCAGCTTTTTGTCATAGATGATATCGCGGTACAGATACTCCAGCTTTCCAAAAGGATTGATCACCGGTTTGTTAGCCTGGGAGGACAGTGAAAATTCATTCAGCAGGAACAGAAGCTTATGCTTCCAGGAGAAAGGCTCCACAACCTTTCCAAGCTTCTTCATTTCCACATAATCCTGTGTATCCTTGTTGACTACAAAGTACGGCTCCACCGTAGGGTCCGGATTGGCGCAGAGATAGCGGAACATCACTTCGCCGTTGTCATCTCCGCGTGTTGTACGATCGGAGATCAGCCAGATCTGCTTTTTCTGCTTTGCCTTCTGCATCTCGTAGAGCTTACGTACGAGAACTGCCTTTTTTCCGGCCTTTCCCTGAGAAAATATTGCTTTGGTGCGTTTTTTCTTCAGCTGTTTCTCCCTACTCTGACTGTATGGCTCTACCGTTACTTCATACTGATGGCCCAGAACCTTTGCATCTTCCTGATCCTCTCCACGGATCATCCGGACTTTTTCGTTAAGATACAGAAGCTTATCCTCTATATGCAGGAAAAGCGGCAGCTTCTTTGTAAATGGCACATATTTTCCGTAGGAATATTGTACATTTTATTTATATGTCCATCTGTGCCTGTGCCCCAGCTGATAAACTCCCGGATCTCGGAAAGCGGAATGTCCACGATATACAGCTTCTCAACGGCACTTTCTTCTCTGCACCAGCCGGTTCTTTCCAGTGTATATTTCCATCTGGCTTCATAGGTGTTGCCACCAGTCATCATATATGCACGGTTTGTCCTGCTCACAGGCTCCACAATGGAAAATTCACAGTGCAGCTGGTCTTTTTCCGGCTGGAATATCTTGACACGGAGATTGTCATATATGGGATTCAGGATCGTGTCTGCCTGATCCGGAAATTTTTGCATATATCCGGATAATATTTCCGGAGAAGATATACTTTGTTTGCCCTGCTGATATGCTGATTGGACATCACGATCTCCGGAAACTCCATCTGCTTCAGGAAGCTTTCGATACCTTCCTCATATCTGCACTTTTTCTCTTCATCAAGCTTCTCGTTATCAAATATGATATCAGCTATTTTTGCGCTGTAATACAGCAGCACATAATCTGCATTTTTTTCATGAACAGGATTTTCTTTTATTCTGCAGTCTGCGATCTTTCGGAAAAATTCCTGATAAAATACCTCCAGCTGGTCCGGATCCTGCAGCATATTCTTCCAGTCCTCCACCATGAGATGGTCCGCAAGGATCTGCACATAGATATCTTCCCCTGAAGCCACTCCCAGACTCCGGCAGCTTACAACGGACTGATATACCATGGTCATCACATCCAGATACCAGATCTCCGGACGGATCTCGGATACCCATTTCACCTGATCTGCGGCAAATGTGTAAGCGGTATACAGCTGATGCAGAAGATATACATTGTTATCCAGCGTTGTTTTTTCGGTGAAACGGTTACAGTAATTATTATGCTCCCGCACATAGATATTTCCTTCCACGGATCTTGTTAGGACAACATCTCTGTTCTCCTCAAGCAGCGTCTGATCTCTGCACTGGATTTTGGGGAAAAACGGATTCCGGCTTTTGCAAAAACAACATAGCTTCCAGCTATCTTATCCTTCAGCTCCGCCACAAGATCCCCACATTCCAGTCCGTCAATATATAAAAGATCCCGGTCATCCAGCATCTCCCGGAAACGAGGATCCTCCGGATTGAACTCTCCGTAGATCTTATCCAGCTCTTCGTCCTTGAGCTCTTTCTCCTTTTCTCCGGCTTCCTCCAGCTCCCGCATGTCCCGTTCATCAGGAATATCCATATCTCCTGCAATGCATACTGCAAGGATCTGTACCGTTCCTTCCGGTGTGACCTCACGTACATTTTTAAAGGTTCTGTAAAGCTTTGCGGTATCTTTTGCAAAAACAACTACTGAAAATTCATACTCCCTGTTCATATTGCTCCTTTTGTATCCTTACATTAAAATTTTTTCTCTTTCAGCCTTCTTTTCAGTTTGTCCGGTATTTGAGCATTGGCTATATATTCATAAATTCGTTTGCTGTTGTCATTGTCCCTGTAGAAGAAGCTCATCTCTTCTTCCTGAAAATTCCGGTTTTTCACGGAATCCGTTCCTCGCATATTCTCCGATAAGGTCTACCAGCTGGTTCTGATCCCATGCCAGATCTCCGAAAACATCTTTTTTGTAGTCCATATAGCTTCCCTGGACTTTCTCATAGGTTTCCAGATCAAAGGGATAAAATACCACCGGTTTTTCCTGATAGTAGACATCCCAGGAAACAGAAGAATAATCGGTGATCAGCATATGACAGCTCATCAGAAGCTGATTCAGCGGCATAGTCCCAAATGGGATCAGACGGATATGCCTGTCTTCCACCTGAAAGCTCCGGATATGTTCCCGGAATTTCGGATGGATATAAAAATTCAGCGTGATATCCTCCTTTTCCAGAAGAGTCTTAAGCCTCTCATCCTGCAGAAATGCTTTATAACGCTGATAGTATTCACTTTTTTTGAACTGATCCTCGCTGATATCCTCCAGCCAGCTTCTCCATGTAGGCATCAGCAGGATTTCTTTATGAGCCGGATCCGACTTGTCCTCCAGCACATCCCACCTGGAAAGCCCCGTGATGATGATCTCTTCATTATCGTATCCGAAATAATCATGGATGATCTTCTGCTCATAGCCTGAGGACACCACAAACAGTGCCATCTGATTGCCTCCGCCTTTATGGAAGGTCCTGTGGCATTGCTTAAAGCCCATCACACCATGCTGGAGAAATACGATGTTCTTCCGTGCCTGATACAGAACCTTGTAGATGCTGTTGGGCGAATCCCAGATGTAAAAATGCCGGATCGCATCGGTGGATATCAGGTACTGGGCAGCGCTGAGATAGATCATATACTTAAATGACATGAACTGGATCACATTGGCATCATACTCTTTTACAGCCTGATAATCCGGACATTTATCTATTACATAAAAAATTCGACTTCTGTCCTTCTCCGGTGCATGCTCCATACAGTACCGGAAAAAATAGAGGCCGTTGTCCTGTGCCATTGTACAGTATTTCTCGCAGATCAGCCATAATTTCTTATGATCCCAGTAAGGTTTCAGGATAAAATAGCAGAATAATGCAAGAAATTCTTTTGCTATAAATGCATAGCTGTCATATTTCGGATCATATTTCCGGTATTGAATGGTAAACTGCCTTGCTCCGTTAACAAAGGGATAAACCATATGCCCATCCCCGGTTCTGGTCCATCTTGGAAAAAGGATCAGCTTAAGTTTAAGCTTTGAACTTAAGCCTCCCAGGATCGCATCCTCATAATTTCCTTTTCCTTCTTTATCCACAGATGCCACCACATCCCAGAATGCGGTTTCCATCGGATACTGTTCTACATTGATCTGTGCATGGTACACGATCGTATTTCCTTTTTTTGCTGTCTGCATTTCAAAAGGAAAGCTTGTATCCAGCACTGCATTTCGCTGTTTCAGCTTCAGGGAACGGATCCTTCCTCTGGATCCTTCCAGCTCAAAACTGATCTTTATGGTTCCTTTTGTCAGCGAAATTTCCTGGTTTTTACCTTGATCTCCGCCGGAGCTTCCATTAACTGCTGCAATTTTTCACCACCTGTTACATTTCTTTGATCGCTTTGTAATTTCTTTCACAGTTCTTTGTATCCCACAGATCAAAATATTTTCCGTGTCTTTCCAGATAGATCTCTTCATTGGCAAATCCCTGCTTATGCAGGCGGATCAGCCAGTCCGTTACTTCCTGTTCCGTTACACATACCGGACCGAAGCCATCTTTCCGGAAATCAAAATACCCGATCTGATGATGACTTTGCCGGAATTTTTCATTGTCAACTGGTAGTAGACCAGTGGCTTTTTCATGTAGGCAAGTCCATGGCCACACTGGAAAAATCCGTCACCAGCACTGCGGACTCTTTAAGCAGTGTCTGCACATCGTACTCAGGCCAGGACGCCACTGTGATCTTCGGATGATCCACATGAAAATATTTCAGGAACCGGTGCATTTCCCTGTGCGGATAAAAGATGATCTGAAGATCGTTCTCCTCAATGTAGCGGATCAGTCTCTCATCCTTGAGAAGTGCATCCCAGTAACGGTAATAATCGGTTTCCATGAATTTCTGCGCTTCCAGCTCATGATCAGAAGCTGAGATCTCATTGCGGATATACATACGCCAGGTCGGCATGATCAGGATCTGGTTCTTTTTACCTTCATATCATGAAGCTGGTCAAAACGGCAAAGTCCCAGTTCCTGCACACAGCCCTCCGGATAACCGTACCGGTCGTTGACATATTTCCACTCATCATAGGTGCTGGTAACAAAAAGGCTCATTTTTGTATGCGGATAGTACAGAAAACTAAGGTCTGCCGTAATGATTCCATGCTGCAGGAACGCCCGCTTGTTCCGGAGGATTCCGTAAACCTCCAGTACATAGCAGATGGCTGCGTTTGGTTTTCCCATTTTCTGGGAGCTGATATTTTTTGATGCAGCCAGATAGTAGATCCAGTGACGGAAGCTTCCGTACTGGATCACCGGTCCCAGATCTTTTACCCGGGCATAATCCGGAGATTTTCTGTTGATGGCGTACACGGCATCCTCACTGGTATTTTCTCTCAGATATTTGTACAGCCAGAATCCGTTATCCCGCATTCATTCTCTGTATCACAAAGAAGCCAGAGATCCCTGCGAAAAAGTCTGTAGACCATCGCAATGGGAAATGCCAGGATAAACTTGATGATGTGAAGCAGATCCCCCGGTTTTACTCGTTTCAGTTTTTCAAGAAATGTCTGTTCCATGTTTCCCTCTGCTTACAGGATCCCGGTTTATTCCTCTGACCAGTCTCCGTTATCATCCCAGACAATCCCGCTGTCATCTGTACTGTTGTCAAGAGAATCGTCACCGCTGCCGCTGTTGCTGCTGTCATCTACATAGTCGCCGCTGTCATCGCTTCCATCATCACTGCTGTCATCGCTTCCGTCATCACTGTTGTCATCGCTTCCATCATCACTGTTGTCATCGCTTCCATCATCACTGTTGTCATCGCTTCCATCATCACTGTTGTCATCGCTTCCATCGCTGTTGTCGGAAGAAGTATCTGTGATACCGGAAGAACTATCTGTCAGATCTGAAGCATCTGTGCTGTCTGCGGAATCACTGCTGTCCGCCTCACTGTTGTCAGTTTCCACATTGCCAATAGTGCTCTTCTCACTCTTGTCACTGAGGCTTGTATAGGTCAGGTATGCTTCTCCGTTATCGATCATCAGTTTGCCTTTTCCATATCGCTCAGCTGTACACTGTAGATCTCATAGGCATTTCCGTCTCCGTCTACGATTTTCATATCATAGATGGCATTCTTTGCGGAATCCGGGGTGTAATACATCTGCACCTGCTCCGCATCTTTGATGGTAGCTTCTGCAGGAACAAGACTTTTGCCCCATTCTTCCCCTCCTGCCGCGCGGAGATAGATCTCACGGATCTCTCCCTTCGTGCTGTTGGTAAGATAAACAAATTTTGCAGTACTGGTCTTTACACCGATCAGCTTCGGTGCAGGTGTAGATGTGGGAAGCGGTGTGGATGTAGCCGGTGCAGCCGTAGGTGCGGCTGTAGGAACCGGTGTTGGTGTCACCTCTGCTGTTTCCTTTGAAGATTTTCCACAGCCGGCAATACCAAGCGCCGTCACTGCTGTCAGTACGATCAAAAGCTTCTTATATTTCATAATGATTACCTCCAGATTGCAATTTTATGCTAACAATGTTTTTCCAACGAAGTATCCGAGCACCAGGATACCAAGGATGATCCTGTACCAGCCGAATACTTTAAAATCGTGTTTCTTGATATATCCCATCAGGAATTTGATGGCAAGAATAGATACCACAAAGGATACCACAACACCTACGATCAGGATGATCAGCTCTGTGGAGCTGAAGGCAAAACCGAATTTGACCAGTTTCAGAAGACTTGCTCCGAACATAACCGGAATTGCCAGGAAAAAGGTAAATTCTGCTGCAACTGTACGGGATGTTCCTGCAAGGATTCCTCCGATAATGGTGGATCCGGAACGAGATGTTCCCGGAATCACGGAAAGCACCTGGAAGCATCCGATGATCAGCGCTGTCTTAAAGGAAAGCTCATCCAGTCTGGTGCAGGTTGGTCTGCGGCGTTTGTTGTAGTTCTCGATAACGATAAAAAGCACACCGTAAACGATCAACATGATGGCAACGACCACATAGTTATAAAATTTCTCTTCAATAATGTCATTAAAAGGAAGAGCGATGATGATCGTCGGCAGACATGCTACCAGGATCTTAAACCAGAGGATCCACTTATCCTTATCACAGTATTTTTCTACAAAAGTAAGGACAGTTCTGGGTACTGCCGGCTGTTTACGCAGTACCATCTGTGTTTTCTTCGGGATTTTTCTTATGTAAAAAGGCCACAGCTTATTCCAGTACAGTACAACAACTGCCAGGATCGCACCAAGTTGGATCACCACTAGGAAAAATTCCATAAATGCCTCGGATACATTCAGCTTGATGAACTCGTCCACAAGGATCATATGTCCGGTACTGCTGATCGGAAGCCACTCGGTGATTCCCTCCACAATACCGAGAAGGATAACCTTCAGTAATTCTATAAAAATCATGTTAACTCCTTTCCAAAAGCAAGATAAGGACAGAGCCGGTATGTAAACGACGGCCCCGTCCTTATCAGTATATTACATATTTGACAATTCGTAAACTTTTAATTTTTTATTTCGCAGAATTTACAATTTTTTATCGATTGTCGATGGTGGCGATATCTACCAGAGTCAGGTGGTTCAGGTCTGTATTCTCAAGACTTGTGACCAGAGCCTCTGCAGTATCAAGGCTTGTAAGCACATTGACACCTGTCTCGATGGCATTACGACGGATCACGAAACCATCTTTCTGATGCTCAACACCCTGTGGCGGTGTGTCGATAACAACATCGATCTTGTGACCAAGGATCAGGTCCATCAGGTTCGGAGACGGCTGCTCCAGCTTGTTGGTACGTGTTACCTTGATTCCGTTTTCAGTCAGTACGCTTGCAGTACCTCTTGTTGCAAAGATACGGTATCCCTGAGCCTCGAAACGTTTTGCGATCGGAATGATATCCTTCTTATCCTCATCTTTTACAGTGATGATCATCTGTTTGTGCTTCGGAAGACGGATTCGGCTCCATGAAGGCTTTGTAAAGAGCCTCGTTAAAGGTTTTTGCAATACCAAGGCACTCACCTGTGGATTTCATCTCAGGTCCGAGCTGATATCTGCGCCCCTGATCTTCTCAAAGGAGAATACCGGCATCTTGATCGCAAAGTACTCTGCTTCCTTCTGAAGTCCCGGTGTATAACCCAGCTCTTTGATCTTGCGGCCAAGGATAACTCTTGTTGCAAGAGGAACGATCGGAATTCCGGTTACCTTGCTGATGTACGGTACTGTACGACTGGAACGCGGGTTAACCTCGATCACATATACATCCTCGCCTACAACGATGAACTGAATATTGATCATACCGATAACATGAAGTGCCTGTGCAAGACGACGTGTGTATTCGGCGATGGTATCTTTTGCTTTCTGGCTGATGGTCTGTGCCGGATATACAGAAATACTGTCTCCGGAGTGGATACCTGCACGCTCGATGTGCTCCATGATTCCAGGGATCAGGATGTCCTCACCGTCGCATACTGCATCGACCTCGATTTCTTTACCCATCAGGTACTTATCAACAAGGATCGGATGCTCCTGTGCGATCTGGTTGATGATTCCGATGTACTCTTCCACGTCCTCATCGCTGACAGCGATACGCATTCCCTGTCCTCCAAGTACATAGGACGGGCGGACAAGTACCGGATAACCCAGCTCATTGGCAGCTTTTTTCGCCTCTTCTGCTGTGAATACGGTATGTCCCTTCGGTCTCGGGATCTCACATTTCTCAAGGATGGCATCAAAGAGCTCTCTATCCTCTGCAGCATCTACGTTCTCAGCAGATGTTCCGAGGATCTTAACGCCCATCTTGATCAGTGCCTCTGTAAGCTTGATAGCTGTCTGTCCACCGAACTGAACAACAGCTCCGTCCGGTTTCTCGATATTTACAACATTCTCAACATCTTCCGGTGTCAGCGGCTCAAAATACAGCTTATCTGCAATATCGAAGTCTGTACTTACTGTCTCCGGGTTATTGTTGATGATGATCGTCTCATATCCTTCTTTCGCAAATGCCCATGTACAGTGTACAGAGCAGAAGTCGAACTCGATACCCTGACCGATACGGATCGGGCCGGAACCAAGTACCAGGATCTTTTTCTTATCTTTTGTTTCTACAGCTTCATTCTCTGTCTGCTCATCGCCGTATACAGAATAGTAATATGGTGTCGCTGCCGCAAACTCTGCTGCACAGGTATCAACCATCTTGTATGCTGCACGGATGCCGTACTCTTTACGCAGGTCTTTGATCTCAGCTTCTGTCTTTCCTGTCAGGTCTGCGATGATGTAGTCCGGGAACTCCAGACGTTTTGCTTCCAGAATAAGGTCTTTGTCCAGCTTCTGAGTTTTCAGAGCCTGCTCCATCTCAACAAGGATAGCCAGCTTATCGATGAACCAGATGTCGATCTTTGTGATATCATGAAGCTTCTCCTGGGAAACATTTCGTCTCAGGCTTCTGCGATCTTCCAGATACGGCGGTCATCCACAATGTTCAGCTCGTCCATCAGTCTTCATCAGAAAGATGTGAGAAATCATAGGACATCAGACTGTCCACATGCTGCTCCAGGGAACGGATAGCCTTCATTAAAGCACCCTCAAAGTTATGGCAGATACTCATAACCTCACCGGTAGCCTTCATCTGTGTAGTCAGTGTACGTTTTGCTGTGATGAATTTGTCAAATGGCAGACGCGGATCTTAACAACACAGTAGTCCAGCATCGGCTCGAAACTTGCGTATGTTTTGCCAGTGATGCGTTCGGGATCTCATCCAGTGTGTAGCCCAGTGCGATCTTGCTGCAACCTTGGCGATCGGATAACCGGTAGCCTTACTTGCAAGTGCGGAAGAACGGCTTACACGAGGGTTAACCTCGATAACGCAGTACTCAAAGCTCTCCGGATGAAGGGCATACTGTACGTTACATCCACCTGTAATACCAAGCTCTGTGATGATGTTAAGAGCAGATGTACGAAGCATCTGATACTCTTTATCACCAAGGGTCTGGGAAGGAGCAACTACGATGGAGTCACCGGTATGGACACCAACCGGGTCAATGTTCTCCATGTTGCAGACTGTGATGCAGTTTCCTGCGCTGTCTCGCATTACCTCATACTCGATCTCTTTCCATCCGGCGATACATCTCTCTACAAGAACCTCGCCTACACGGGAAAGACGGAGACCATTCTCAAGGATCTCACGAAGCTCCGGCTCATTATGCGCGATACCGCCGCCGCTTCCGCCAAGTGTATATGCAGGACGGAGAACAACCGGATAACCGATAGTCTGAGTAAACGCAACACCGTCTTCTACAGTTGTTACGACCTTGGATGCTGCAACCGGCTCGCCGATCTTTTCCATTGTATCCTTAAATTCCTGACGATCCTCAGCTTTACGGATCGTTGCTGCTGTGGTACCGATGAGACGTACATTGTGCTCTTTCAGGAAGCCCTTTTCCTCAAGCTCCATGCAAGGTTCAGACCTGCCTGTCCGCCCAGTGTAGGAAGTACACTGTCCGGTTTCTCTTTGAGGATCAGCTGCTCTACGACTTCAACAGTCAGAGGCTCGATGTAAACTCTGTCTGCGATGTCTTTATCTGTCATGATGGTAGCAGGATTGGAGTTTAAAAGTACAACCTCCATGCCCTCTTCCTTCAGGGAGCGGCATGCCTGGGTTCCTGCATAGTCAAACTCTGCTGCCTGGCCGATTATGATCGGGCCTGAGCCGATTACAAGTACTTTTTTTATGTCCTTATTCCTTGGCATTATTTCTCTCCTCCCATCATCTTCATGAATCTGTCAAAAAGGTAACTGGAATCCTGTGGTCCAGGGCATGCTTCCGGATGGAACTGTACAGTAAAGATGTTCTTTCCGTTATATGCCATACCCTCGTTTGTTCCGTCGTTGACGTTTACAAATGCAGGATGTGCGATATTTTTCTCCTCAAGTCCCTCTGCGTCTACAACGTAGCCATGGTTCTGGGAGGAATATATACTCTTCCTGTCTCAAGGTCTTTAACCGGATGATTTCCGCCTCTGTGACCGTATTTCATCTTATGGGTGTCTCCGCCTGTTGCAAGAGCCATAAGCTGATGTCCAAGACAGATGGCAAAGATCGGTACATCAGAGTCGTAAAGTTTTTTGATTTCTTTAATAATAGAAGTACATTCCTTCGGATCTCCAGGTCCGTTACTGAGCATGATGCCGTCCGGATTGTCTCCAAGGATTTCTTCTGCAGATGTCAGAGCCGGGTAAATAGTAACCTGGCATCCTCTCTCATTCAGTGAGCGTGCAATGTTTTTCTTGGCGCCCAGATCAAGAAGGGCAACCTTCGGTCCGTTCCCCTTAAGCACTTCCTTTTCGCGGCAGGAAACCTTCTCTACCACTTTTCCTGTTGTATATGCTTTTAATCTGGGGATGATTGTATCCAGGTCATAGTTCTCATCAACTGTGATCATTCCGTTCATGGTTCCCTTCTCACGAAGGATCTTAGTCAGTGCTCTGGTATCAATTCCTGCGATTCCCGGAATGTCGTTTTTGCTCAGAAAATGCTGAATGGTGTCTACGCTTCTGAAGTTGCTGGGAACTCGTGATAATTCGCGTACAATAAATCCGTCAATCCACGGCTTCCTTGATTCCTGTCATCATAACAGATTCCGTAGTTTCCGATCAGCGGATATGTCATACACACCGCCTGTCCTGCGTAAGAAGGATCTGTCATTACTTCCAGATAACCGGTCATGGAAGTGTTAAAGACAATTTCACTGATGACTTCCCTTGCAGAACCAATGCTAGTTCCTGTAAATACATGGCCATCTTCCAATATCAGAAATGCTTTCATACAATCTCCCTTTCTTTGTTCTCTTATTTTATCCTAAATCTTCAAGATTGTATCACAGGAATCGTCATTTTTCAACACCATATGCAAAAAAAATG
>ENA-OQAS01000425-OQAS01000425.1-human-gut-metagenome-genome-assembly--contig:-NODE-425-length-22165-cov-3.597604_pt1 | contig 22165 bp, 33 predicted proteins | sample MGYA00242733_ERZ504523 | MGnify/ENA primary metagenome ERZ504523 (study PRJEB26092, sample SAMD00036239) | human gut metagenome | host: Homo sapiens | study: EMG produced TPA metagenomics assembly of...
GTGCCCCAGTGAACTCCATCATCCAGCAGCGGGCCTGCCTGCCCAGCCAGAGCGGCAAGGTGGAGGAAGGTGCCCTTGTCAATCTGACCGACTACTCCATGAAGCTGCTGGAAAAAGTTCGACATCGACGGCCACAAGGATTTTTACCTTTCCACGGTAGTGTTCCAGTACACCACCGCCCAGCCGGAAAAGAAAAAGCTGCAGGCCATTCAGGAAGCCGCCGTGCAGGCGTGCAGGAAAACTACGCAGATCAGCCCCACGTAGAGGCTCAGGTCGCGATGCTGATCGCCAATCAGGCCGCAGACAACGACAATCAGGTATCCATCCAGCAGGTGCGTCAGCAGTTGGAAGAGGAATATCCCCTTGCCGCCGTGCCCTTTGATGATTATGTGGAAAAGAGTGATGTGCTGGAAGCGCCTGAACAGCCCGTGACCGTGACCCCTGCGCGCATCCGCCGCATGGAGAGCCGCAGCATCCACACCGCCAACGGCATTGAGGTGAAGATTCCCACCGAACTGCTCAACTCGGACAACGAGGTGGAATTTCTGCACAGCGACGACGGCAGCATTTCGCTGCTCATTAAAAATGTGATCCTGTAAGAAACGATTTAAAATTGTCTCCGCGCACGGATCGCGCCCCGACAATATCAGCGGAATCATTATTTTCATATTTGCAAAAGCGAAAAATCTGCGGATTTTCCGGCTTTTCTTTTTTCGCAGGAAGGAGCCGTAACGGGGAACAACAAAAAAGCATCGTTTTTGCATTTCTGCATCAACGATGGCTTCGTATTGGAGCGGCCGACGAGGCTCGAACTCGCTACCTCCACCTTGGCAAGGTGGCGCTCTACCAGATGAGCTACGGCCGCATATTGGAAACCCTGCTGGATTTCCTTAGCTGGTGCCTCCGATCGGAATCGAACCAATGACACGGGGATTTTCAGTCCCCTGCTCTACCGACTGAGCTACAGAGGCATAAGCGGTGCAATTATCCCTGCACCCTCCCGAGCGATTCTCGCGAATTTCGGGGCCCCGCGAAAGCTTGCGAAGCAAGATTTGTGGAAGAGGAGAAGTCTGGCGTTCATCACGGCAGTCTTGCTTGCAAGACCGCCCGATGAACTGCAGGACTTTCGACGAAGCGACCCGGATCGGGCTCGAACCGACGACCCCCAGCGTGACAGGCTGGTGCTCTAACCAACTGAGCTACCGGGCCAAATGGTGGAAGTTAACGGGCTCGAACCGCTGACCCTCTGCTTGTAAGGCAGATGCTCTCCCAGCTGAGCTAAACTTCCACAAAATGGAGCGGCCGACGAGGCTCGAACTCGCTACCTCCACCTTGGCAAGGTGGCGCTCTACCAGATGAGCTACGGCCGCACATTCCATGTGTTTGTGCCGGACTGTTTACCGGCGACGCTGATTATTATACCGTACCGCCCGGCAATTGTCAACCACAAATTTGCATTTTCTGCAAAAAGTTGGAAACCCACCTGTCTGTATTCAAAAAGCTTCACTTTTGCAGGCTTCACCTGTGTCATCATTCAAGTTTGCCACGACATACACGAAGAAAATTGATTTGCTTTCCCTTTTGTAAACTATTATAATGGAAAGTGTCATTTTGTCGCCTGTAAGAGCTGCGTCTGTTATGCCGCTGAGGCATACAGGCGCGTTTCGTGCGCAGAAATAGGAAAAGCCAGCATAAAGGAGCAAACACAATGTATAAGATCACTGAAAAAGTCGCGCTGAATCCCACCGTGACGAAGATGGTCATTGAAGCCCCGCTGATCGCCAAAAAGGCAAAGCCGGGCCAGTTTATCATTGTGCGCCCGTTTGAGGACAGCGAGCGCATCCCCCTGACCCGTGGCCGGTTACGACCGCGAAAAGGGCACTGTGGATATCATTTTCCAGATCGTGGGCGGTACCACGATGGAGCTGAACAGCCTGCAGGTGGGCCAGAGTGTCCACGACTTTGTAGGCCCGCTGGGCCGCGCCACCGAGGTGGAAGGCCTGAAGAAGGTATGTGTCGTGGGCGGCGGCGTAGCTGCGCCATTGCTCTGCCATTGCCCGTGAGCTGCACGAGCAGGGCTGTGTGGTGCACAGCGTGGTGGGCTTCCGCAATAAGGACCTGCTGATCCTTGAGGACGAGTTCAAAGCCTGCAGCGACGAGCTGCGCATTATGACCGACGACGGCAGCTATGGCACCAAGGGTGTTGTTACCGCTGCACTGGACGAGCTGGTGGCCGCCGGCAACCAGTACGATCTGGTCATCACCATTGGCCCGCTGATCATGATGAAGTTCGTGGTCAAGACCTGCCAGAAGCATGGCCTGAAGAGCATCGTTTCCATGAACCCCATCATGATCGACGGCACCGGCATGTGCGGCGGCTGCCGCCTGACCGTTGGCGGCGAGACCAAGTTCGCCTGCGTGGACGGCCCCGACTTTGACGGCGATCTGGTGGATTTTGATGAGGCAATGGCCCGCGGCACCATGTACCGCCCGTTTGAGGCACACGCCCGTGAAGCGGCATGCAATCTGCTCAATCAGGAGGTAAAATAAGATGGCTTTCAATATGGACCCGAAGAAGTGCCCCATGCCCACGCAGGACCAATGTGCGCAACAAGAACTTTAAGGAAGTTGCACTTGGCTACACCGAAGAAATGGCCGTGAACGAAGCAAAGCGCTGCGTGCACTGCAAGAACAAACCCTGCCAGACCGGCTGCCCTGTGGGCATCGATATCCCCGAGTTCATCGGCCATGTGGCCGAGGGCGACTTTGAAGCCGCTTATCAGGTGATCAACCGCTCCTCTTCCCTGCCCGCTGTCTGCGGCCGTGTATGCCCGCAGGAGAGCCAGTGCGAGGGCAAGTGCACCCGCGGCATCAAGAACGAGCCGGTGGGCATCGGCCGCCTGGAGCGCTTTGTTGCCGACTGGCACCGTGAGAATGTGCACACCGCCCCCATCGTGCCCGAATGGAACGGCCACAAGGTGGCCATCATCGGCGCAGGCCCTGCCGGCCTGACCGCCGCAGGCGATCTGGCAAAGCTTGGCTTCAAGGTCACCGTTTACGAGGCCCTGCATGTGCCGGCGGCGTGCTGATGTACGGCATCCCTGAGTTCCGTCTGCCCAAGGCCATCGTGCAGCAGGAGATCGACGGCCTGAAGAAGATGGGCGTTGATTTTGAGTGCAATATGGTCATTGGCAAGGTGCTCACCATCGATGAGCTGATGGACGAGTACGGCTACGAGGCCGTGTTCGTAGGCTCCGGTGCCGGTCTGCCCCGCTTCATGGGCATCCCCGGCGAGAGCCTGAAGGGCGTCTACTCTGCCAACGAGTTCCTGACCCGCTCCAACCTGATGAAGGCTTATCTGCCCACCAGCAAGACCCCCATCCGCACCGGCAAAAAGGTCGCCGTTGTGGGCGGCGGCAACGTGGCTATGGACGCTGCCCGCAGCGCCCTGCGTCTGGGTGCCGAGACCGTGTACATCGTCTACCGCCGCGGCATGGCTGAGCTGCCCGCCCGTAAGGAAGAGGTGGAGCACGCCGAGGAAGAGGGCATCATCTTCAAGACCCTGTGCAACCCTGTGGAGATCCACGCCAACGACGAGGGCTTTGTCAAGTCCATCACCTGCGTGGAGATGGAGCTGGGCGAGCCCGATGCTTCCGGCCGCCGCCGCCCCATCGAAAAGAAGGGCAGCGAGTTCGAGCTGGATGTGGACACGGTCATTATGAGTCTGGGCACCAGCCCCAACCCGCTGATCCGCTCCACCACCCCGGGTCTGGAGACCAACAAGCACGGCTGCATCGTTACCGACGGCGACGACGGCAAAACCAGCCGCGATGGTGTGTACGCCGGCGGCGATGCCGTGACCGGCGCAGCACCGTCATCAAGGCCATGGGCGCAGGCAAGGCTGCTGCAAAGGCCATTGACGAGTACATTCAGAGCAAGTAATCCCCTGTGAAGGCGGGCACCGCCCACTGAATACCGGATATGAAAAATCCCCTGTGCCAGTGCACAGGGGATTTTTTGCATCTTATTCTGCGGTCTCCGTTGTGAGTGCCGGGTAGCCCGTCCGCACGCACCGCACAGCGCACCGGGCGCTGCCGCCGGTGGTGCAGGTAAAGAGGGTCAGATCCCATTCATCGGACTCCTCCGTCTTTTCGGTCATTTCCTCAATTTGCGTGGGCTGCAGGTTTTCCACATAGGAGACCTCGTAGGTCCAGCGCATACCGTCCATATCCGTAAAATAGACCTGCGCGCCCTCGGTCAACCACTTGATGGGGCTGAAATGCTTTGCATAGTTGTGGGCGCAGACCACCATGTTATCCGCATAGGTGGAACCGGAGTAACGGCCCGGTGCGATTTTCAGACCCGCATAGCTCCACTGGCTCATCACCGGCAGTTCCAGCCCGATGGACGGAATGGACAGATAGCCGATGTAATCCCAGCCGTTCAGTTCGGTCACGGTCATTTCCTGCGTGGGGTCCAGCTCCGGCTGCAGCGCCACGGTATCCGATTTTGCCTTTTCCTCAATGGCAGCGTTCAGGGTCTGCTCCAGCTCGCCCAGCACCTCCTGCGAGGCCTTGTCTGCACGGGATGCATCCCACTTGTTATAGGCCAGCAGGGCTGCTGCCGCAAGGATCAGCAGCGCGCCCAGCACCATACACACTCTTCCGATTTTCTGTCGCATAGCAATGTTTCCTTTTTGTTCCGCAGTAGGTTTCATCCCTTTCAGTATATGCGCAATTGGTATGTTTGTCCAGTAAAAACTTACCGCACTGCCCGGTCCGGCACAAGGCGGCACACAAACCGCACCATCAGTGGGGTCAACGGCAGCCACACCAGCGTGCACACCACATTGAACAAGGTGTGCGCATTCGCGATCTGCCGGGCGATCACGGCAAGCTCCGGCCCTTTGGGCGAAGTGCAGCGTCAGCCGCACATACAACGGCAGACCGGCGCAGAATACCGCCGCGCCGGTCAGATTGAACACTGCATGGGCCGCAGCCACCCGCTTTGCGTTCCGGCTTGCGCTCAAGGATGCCAGCACTGCCGTGATGGTGGTGCCGATGTTATCGCCCAGCAGCACCGGCAGCGCACCCGCAAGACCCAACAGACTGCTGCCGTCCAGCCCGGGGCGGGCTGCAAAGTTCTGCAGCAGGGCAATGGTAGCCGAGCTGCTCTGCACTGTCAGGGTCATGCCAAGCCCCGCCAGCAGCCCCAGCCATGGGTGCTGCCGCACCCGACCCAGCCAGTGCACGAACACCGGGCTTGCGCCAGCGGTTCCATGGCAGTGCCCATATCGCAATGCCCTCGAACAGCAGGCCAAAGGCGAACACCGCCCGGCCAATAGCCCGGCCCTTCCGCCCTGCACAGGCAAAGCAGAGCAGCAGCCCGGCCAGCAGCACAAGGCCGCGCACATCTTCCAGCCGGAAGGCCAGCAGCTGTGCGGTAATGGTCGTTCCGATGTTGCAGCCAAAGATCACCGGGACCGCCTGCCGCAGGGTCAGCAGGCCCGCACTTACAAAGCCCAGCACCATCACCGTGACTGCGAGCTGCTTTGCAGCACCGCCGTGACCACAGCCCCCGCCAGCACGCACCGCACCGGGCTGCCGGTCACAGCGGCCAGCAGGCTTTTCAGGCGGCTGCCTGCCGCTGTTTCCAGACTGTGGCTGAGCGCATCCATGCCGTATAAAAACAGTGCCAAGCCGCCAAAAAGTGTAAAAATTCTTGTCAGGTTCTGTTCCACTGCCGCCGTCCCTCCCGCAGAAATGTTTCTTATTCTATTTATGCAGCTGCCGGGCGGTTCAGGCTTTCTGCCGTTCTCCCCTTTTTGTGAACTTTTTTAAAATTATCCTAAACTGCCCTTGCATTCTGGGTGCCGGAGGAATATTATTGTCAGGCGTTAATAGTTAACAGCTGTTAAGCATTTTGCAATGAGGAGGGATAGAATGTTGAACGAGACCGAAGCCGCCGCGAGCTTTCACGGTCTGTGCCATTTTTTTGGACGGCTGAGCAAGGCGTCCCGGGCCGGCATGAAGGCGGCTCTGCGGGGCTGTCCCAAGTGCCACTTCCCATGCTGGAGGGTCTGGCTCACACGATCAGTACCCGCGGGCAGAACGGAGCGGTGTATGTTTCCGATTTTGCCCGGGAGGCACACCAGCCTCTGCCAGCCATCAGCCGCAGCCTGCGCCAGCTGGAACAGGACGGCCTTGTTCTGCGCGAAGCAGACCCGGCTGACCGGCGCAAAACGCTGGTGCGCATCACGCCGGAGGGCTACGCCGCCTGTGCCCGGTGTGAGGATGCACTCAGCGATTATTTTGCCTGCGTGATGGCCCGGCTGACACCGGAGCAGGTGCAGCAGATGAACGTTTTGCGCGGCGCACTGATGGACGCCATCCTTGCGGAAAACGCTTCCCGTGAAGCAAAAAACAACGAAGGGAGAACCGAACTATGACGAAAATTTTCAAGCAGCTGGCCCGGCACTGGGCCGTCTGTCTTGTGGTGTTCGCGCTGCTGTTCGTGCAGGCGTACTGCGATCTTTCGCTGCCGGACTACACCAGCAGGATCGTGGACACCGGCATCCAGGCAGGGCGGCATTGAAAGCCCCCTGCCGGAAACGATACGCCAGAGCACGCTGGATGCCCTCACGCTTTTGATGAGCGAAGAGGACGCCGATGCGCTCCAGAACGCCTACGGGTATTATCTTCAGGACGACGGCGTGCTGAAGCTGCGCACCGACCTGACCGATGACGAGCGCACCGCGCTGGAGGATGCCGTCACCACGCCGGACATCGTGCTGTATATGGCCGCCGCGCAGGCAGCGAACGCCCCCGCCGGGCAGGACACCATGGGCATGACCGGCCTTGCTGACATGCAGGCGGCATCCTCTGAGAGCACCACCACGGATAGCGAGACCGTCACCCCCACTGCCGAAGATCTGGACACCGTATGCGCAGTTTGCCGCTATGAGCAGATGCCCGGCTTCACCCGCGAAGCCTGTCCAGCAGCAGCTGGCCGGTGCTTTTGCCAGTCTGGATGATACCCTGATGGAGAACCTCAAAAGCCAGTCCATGCTGCTGGTGCAGCTGGAATACGAGGCACAGGGCATTGCCCACGATGTGCAGATGCGCTACCTTTACCGCGTAGGCGGCCAGATGCTGGGCCTGACTTTGCTGATGGTGGCTGTGTCCATTGCGGTGGCTTCCTCGCCTCTCGTGTGTCCGCCGCCATTGGCCGCGACCTGCGCCGTGAGACCTTTGCCAGCGTCATCGGGTTCTCCAATGCAGAGATCGAGAATTTTTCCACCGCATCTCTCATCACCCGCACCACCAACGACATCCAGCAGGTGCAGTTCGTCTGCGTCATGCTGCTGCGCATGGTGGCCTATGCGCCCATTCTGGGCATTGGCGGCGTGCTGCATGTGCTGAACAGCAGCACCGGCCTTTCCTGGATCATCGTGCTGGATGTGGCCGTTCTGCTGCTGCTCATCCTCTTCCTGATGAGTGTGGCCATGCCCAAGTTCAAGATCATGCAGAAGCTGGTGGACCGGTTGAACCTCGTCAGCCGCGAGATTCTGACCGGCATCATGCCGGTGCGTGCCTTCAGCCGTGAAAAGTTTGAGGAGGAGCGCTTCGACAAGGCCAACAAAGACCTGATGAGCACCCAGCTGTTCACCAACCATGCCATGGTTGCCATGATGCCCTTTATGACCCTCATCATGAACGGCACCAGCCTGCTGATCGTCTGGTTCGGCGGCAAGGCCATGGACAACGGCACCATGCAGGTGGGCGAGATGATTGCATTCATCACCTACACCATGCAGATCGTCATGTCCTTCCTGATGCTGGCCATGGTGGCCGTCATGCTGCCCCGCGCCGGTGTGGCTGCGGAGCGCATCGACGAGGTGATCCGCACCAAAGCCACCATCAACGACCCGGACGAAGCTGCTGCAAAGCCCGCGCAGGAGCACGAAACTGGCAGGGTGAGGTAGAGTTCCACGATGTGAGCTTCCGCTTCCCGGGTGCGGACAGCGATGCGCTGGAGCACATCAGCTTTACCGCAAAACCCGGCGAGACCACCGCCATCATCGGCTCTACCGGCTGCGGCAAATCCACCCTGCTCAACCTCATCCCCCGCTTTTATGATGTCACCGGCGGCAGCGTGACCGTGGATGGCATCGATGTGCGCAATATGCCGCAGGCACAGCTGCACGACCTGCTGGGCTATGTGCCCCAGAAGGGCGTGCTGTTCAGCGGCACCATCGACTCGAACCTGAAGTTCGGCGGGGAGCACATCACCGATGCCGATGTAAAAAAGGCTGCTGCCATTGCGCAGGCCACCGAGTTCATCGACGCAAAGCCCGAGGGCTACCAAAGCCCCATTGCGCAGGGCGGCTCCAATGTGTCCGGCGGCCAGAAGCAGCGCCTTTCCATTGCACGCGCCATTGCCAAGGACCCCAAAATTTATCTGTTCGACGACAGCTTTTCTGCCCTCGACTTTAAGACCGATGTTGCCCTGCGCCGTGCACTGAAAGCCCAGACCGATAACGCTACCGTTATCATTGTGGCACAGCGCATCTCCACTGTGCTGCACGCAAACCAGATCCTGGTGCTGGACGAAGGCCGCCTGGTGGGCAAGGGCACCCATGCCCAGCTGATGGCTTCCTGCCCGGAGTATCAGGAGATCGCCCGCAGCCAGCTGAGCCAGAAGGAGCTGGACCTCAAATCTCTGAATACCGAAAAGGAGGGTGAGTGATATGCCAAGACCCGGACGCATGACGACCGAACGCGCCAAGGACTTCAAGGGCACCCTGCTGCAGCTTGTGCGCAACCTTGGCCGCTACCGCCTTTCGCTCGTTACCGCCATTGTATTTGCCATTCTTTCTACCATCTTCAATATTGCAGGCCCTAAGGTGCTGGCAAAGGCCACCACGCTCTTGCCACCGGCTGGATCGCCAAGCTGCGCGGCACCGGCAGCATCGACTTTGTGTATATCGGCCGCATCCTGCTGTTTTTGCTGGGCATGTACCTGCTGAGCAGCGCCTTCAGCTTTATTCAGGGCTGGCTCATGACCGGCCTTTCCCAGAAGTCTGCTACGACTTCCGCAAGCAGATCAGCGAAAAGATCAACCGCCTGCCCCTTGCCTACTTTGAAAAGCGCACCGTGGGCGAGGTGCTGTCCCGCATCACCAACGATGTGGACACGCTGGGCCAGAGCCTGAACCAGAGCATCACCCAGCTCATCACCAGTGTGACCACCATGATCGGCGTGCTGGTCATGATGCTGTCCATCAGCCCGAAGATGACCCTGATCGCCCTGCTGATCCTGCCCGTCTCGCTGGTGCTGGTGCTCATCGTAGTTCGGTTCAGCCAAAAATACTTCAAGGCACAGCAGGCCATTCTGGGCGTTGTGAACGGTCAGGTGGAAGAAGTCTACTCCGGCCACAACGTGGTCAAAGCCTTCAACCGTGAGGCCGTGGTGCTGAACGACTTCAACGCCGCCAACGATAAGCTGTACGAATCCGCATGGAAGAGTCAGTTTCTCTCCGGCCTGATGATGCCCATTATGAACTTGTGGGCAATCTGGCTACGTGGCAGTGGCCATCGTGGGCAGCATTTTTGCGGCAAACGGCACCATTACCATCGGTGACATTCAGGCCTTCATCCAGTACGTCAAGAACTTCACCCAGCCATCCAGCAGCTTTCTCAGGTGTCCAACATGCTGCAGAGCATGGCCGCTGCCGCTGAGCGGGTGTTCGAGTTTCTGAACGAGCCGGAAGAGGATCAGCAGGCAGACCCGGCCCGCCGGGCCGACCCCGGCTGCATCAACGGTCAGGTGACATTCAGCCATGTCCGCTTCGGCTACACCCCGGACAAGACCGTCATCCGCGATTTCAGCTGTGAGGTCAAGCCCGGCCAGAAGGTGGCTATCGTCGGCCCTACCGGCGCGGGCAAAACTACCATGGTCAAGCTGCTCATGCGCTTCTATGATGTGGATTCCGGTTCCATCACCCTGAATGGCCACGATGTGCGTGACTTTGACCGCAGCGCTCTGCGCGAGGGCTTCGGCATGGTGCTGCAGGACACATGGCTGTTCAAGGGCACCATCATGGAGAACATCCGCTATGGCCGTCTGGATGCTACCGACGAAGAAGTGATCGCCGCCGCCAAGGCTGCCAACGCCGACCACTTCATCCGCACCCTGCCCGGCGGCTACCAGATGGAGCTGAACGAGGACGCTTCCAACGTGAGTCAGGGCCAGAAGCAGCTGCTCACCATCGCCCGCACCATTCTGGCAGATAACCGCATCCTGATTTTGGACGAGGCCACCAGCAGCGTGGATACCCGCACCGAGCAGCGCATCCAGACCGCCATGGACCGCCTGATGGAGGGCCGCACCAGCTTTGTGATTGCACACCGTCTTTCCACCATCCGGGATGCCGACCTCATCCTTGTGATGCGTGACGGCGACATTGTGGAGCAGGGCACCCACGACCAGCTGATCGAAGCAGGCGGCTTCTACGCCGACCTGTACAACAGCCAGTTCGAGGACGTGGTGGAGTAAGCTGCCCGTCATCGCAGTATAAGCACAAAAATAGCACCTGCCGCCTTCCTTTCCGAAGGCAGCAGGTGCTATTTGTTTACCCTCTCAGTCATCGCTACGCGATGCCAGCTCCCCCGAGAGGGGGAGCTTTTCAGCAGTTACCGGTCAGCTGCAATAGAGCTCTCCCTTCGGGAGAGCTGGCGCGAATGCGCCTGAGAGGGTTTTCTTTTTTCTTTATTCCTCCACCGCTTCCAGCTTCAGGCCGAACAGCTTTTCCGAGAGGGACGGCAGCAGCTGCTGCACCGCGCGGACATAGGCCATCACCCACGGGTCCTCGCGCTTTTGTCCCAGCACGATGCCGAACCGGTGTCCCCTGCCCCAGTCCAGCACCCGCGCAAAGCTGAGATCCGGTCTGCGGTAATAGACTGCAGGAACCATCTTGAGCGCAGGATCCCCATAGGATGCGCTGCGGATGCCGCCCACCGGCGTAAGTTCACTCCGCGCTCCAGCCCCTCCTGCAGCAGGCTGGTCTCGTAGACGGTCTGGTACATTTCTTTGACGGGCAGCCAGCGGTATTGCAGCGCCTGCTCCAGACTCAGCCTGCCCACCGGCATATCGGCGGGCGGGTGGATGGGAATGCACAGCTCCGGCACATAAAGCAGCGGGATGAAAGTGAACCCCTGCGCGTAAAATTCCGCACTTCCAACTGGAAAGAAAGGTCCGCGTCCCCTTTTTTCAGACTGCGCCAGACCTCGCTGCGACTGGCGCACTGCATCATAATAGACGTGTATTGCAGACACAGCTCGTTCGTCAGAGAAAACAGGTCGTACCCGAACATCCGCATCGCCTCATGGCTCCATGCAATGACCAGATGCCGTTCCGGCGGCTTTTCCTGCTGCTGTACCGCACGGGCATGGCGCACTGCCTCCTGATATAAGGCCGTCAACTGCTTTGCCTTGGGGTAAAAGTCCCGGCCTGCCGGGGTCAGGATCACCCGGCGCGGTACATGCTGGAACAGTTCAAACTGCAGTTGCCCTTCCAGCGTGCGGATCTGCTGCGAAAGCGCCGACTGCGAAAGATACAGTGCCTCTGCTGCTGCCGAAAAACTGTCCATCTCTACGATCTTCACAAATCCTTCCAGTGCACTCTGGTTCATCTGCGCATCCTCGCTTTCTTACATTAGGATTTCCTAAATTATAATATAACATAATTGAATTGTAAAGTGCGTCACTCTACGCTACAATTGTTAAAGATTCAGCAAGTGGTTTTTACCCTGCTGCACGATAAGAAGAGAAAAGAGAAAGAGAGCGTACCTATGAACAAGATTTCCCGCAAGCTTTCTGAAGATCGCCGCTGCGCCGCCATGAGCGGTGTCACTGCCGGCGCACTGGCTGCCTGCAATTCCGCCTCCAGCTCCACTGCCTCCGGTGCTGCCGGTCAGTACATCCCCGGCACCTACGAGGGCACCGCCGAGGGCATCTCCTCCACCGTCAAGGTCACCATGACCTTCTCTGACAGCGCTGTCACCGACGTGGTGGTGGACACCTCCGGCGAGACCGCTTCTTTCGGCGCTGCCGCTGCCGATGAGCTGCGTGAGCAGCTGATGCTGCCGGTTCTGCCGAGATCGACGGCGTTTCCGGCTCTACCATCACCTCCGATGCCGTGATGAAGGCTGCCAAGAGCTGCTACGCACAGGCAAAGGGTGAGGCCGTGGTGTCCAGCGTGCAGCTGCCCACAGGCGACGCAAACGACTGGCTGGGCAAAGAGCCTGATATCGACGAGACTGCCATCACTGAGACCGTGGACACCGACATCCTCATTGTGGGTGCAGGCAACGGCGGTATGTTCGCTGCCGCCTATGCTGCTGCCAACGGCCTGAACTTCCGTGTTATCGAGCAGAACGCCAACGTGCAGGACACCCGTCACTGGTACGGCGCTGTTGATTCTGCTGCCGCTAAGGAGGCTGGCGAACCCGCCACCGATAAGGCAAAGCTGCTGAGCGAGATCTCCCGCTACGCCTCCGGCAAGTGCGATCAGCGCGTTGTCAAGACCTGGATCAACGAGTCTGCCGCCATGCACGACTTCATGCGCAGCATTCTGGAAGATAAGTACGGCTGGGTATGCGATTTCACCTCCGGCAGCGAGGCTGCATGGCCTGCAGAGAATGCCGAGCACAACACCGACTACCTCTACCCTGTGCAGGAGCACAACTACATGGCCAGCGAGAACCAGTCCGGCAAGCCCCGCAACGAGCTGCTGCTGGACTACATCCGCGAGCTGGGCTACGATGTGGACTTCAAGGTCAGCCTGGCCAAGCTGGAGAAAGACGACTCCGGCCGCATCACCGGCGTCATCGCTCAGAACATGGACGACGACCACTTCATCCGCTACAACGCCAACAAGGGCGTGCTGCTGGCCTGCGGCGGTTTCCCCGGCAACCCCTACATGATGGAGCAGCTGGACCCGCTTGGCACCAGCGTGACCACCGCCTGCTCCTACTCCCCCGCCGACAAGGCTACGGCATCCGCGCTGCTGTATGGGCCGGTGCTAATCTGGACAAGGAAGCCGCTCCCATGCTGTTTGACCGCGGCGTTGTTGCCCCCGGCGTGGATGGCGGCTATGTGGATAGCGACACTGCCTTTGGCGGCAAGGCCTTCCCCGGCAAGATCCGCCAGTACAACCCCGGTACCCAGCCCTTCCTGAAGGTGAACCGCAACGGCGAGCGCTTTGCCAACGAGAGCTGCCCCTACAACGATATCGTCTACGCTGCCGCCCACCAGCCGGGCCGCGTCTACGCACAGATCTGCGATGCCAACATTCTGGAGGACGCAAAACGTTTCCACACCATCGGCTGCTCTGCCCAGACCCGCAACGGCGGCGAGAAGTACATTCAGGGTAAGATGGACGAGGCTATTGAGGCCGGGGCATTGTTCAAGTGCGATACGCTGGACGAGCTGGCCGACAAGATGGGCTTTACCGGTGCTGCCAAGGACACCTTCCTTGCTACCGTGGAGCGCTACAATGAGCTGTACGACAAGCAGAACGATGAGGATTTCGGCAAGCCCGCTTACCGCCTGAGTGCCATCCGCACTGCGCCCTTCTATGGCTGCTGGCTGGGTGCCTCTCTGCTGACCACCGAGCAGGGCATTGCCATCAACGAAAAGGGTCAGGCGCTGGACAACAACAATCAGCCCATGGAGGGCCTGTATATCACCGGTGATATGTCCGGCAGCTTCTTTGCCAACAACTACCCCTGCCTGATGGCCGGTGTAGCCATGGGCCGCACCCTGACCTTCGCCATGAAGGCCGTCAAGCAGATGGCTGGTCTGGATAACGCCTGATCCAGCGCGGTTTTCCGGCACAACTTAAGCGTTTTTCCATTTCTTCTTTCTTCATAAAGAGAGGCGGTCCCTGTTTGGGGCCGCCTCTCTTTGCCATTTTTTCGCCACGTGCCCCCTACACAAATCCCCACGATTGTGCTATGATAAAGCTGAACAGCCGGTTTGTGCCAGACAACCGGCAAAATCGAGGTGTTTGTACAAATGTCTGATCTCCTTGAAACTCTGCAGCAGGAAGGGGTAGACCCCGCTCTGCTGGAAGCAGTCCAACAGTACCGCGCTGCCCATGCCCTGCCGGACGCACTGCGCCCGCGCATCCCTTCCCCTGCCTTTACCTACTACGGCAAACAGGTGTGGGAGCAGCGCTGGCGGCGCTGCTCTGCGGCGAAAACCTGCTGCTGGCAGGCGGAAAAGCCACCGGCAAAAACGTGCTGGCCGAAAACCTTGCCGCCGCCTTTGGCCGTCCTGCGTGGGATATCTCCTTCCATGTGAACATGGATGCAGCATCCCTCATCGGCATGGACACTTTTGCGGACGGTCAGGTGGTGTTCCGGCCCGGCCCGGTATACCGCTGCGCCCAGTGCGGCGGCTTTGGTGTGCTGGATGAGATCAACATGGCCAAAAACGAAGCGCTGGCCGTGCTGCACGCGGTGCTGGACTTCCGCCGTGCCATCGATGTGCCCGGCTACGACCGCATCCCGCTGGCGGAGGAGACCCGCTTTATTGCCACCATGAACTACGGTTATGCCGGCACTCGTGAGCTGAACGAGGCCCTCACCTCCCGTTTCGTGGTCATCCAGATGCCCACCATTACACAGGACGATCTGGAAAAGCTGCTGCGGACGCAGTTCCCCGATCTTGCTTCCAAGTATGTGCGCCAGTTTGCACTGTTGTTCCTTGACCTGCAGAAAGTGCGACAGTGCGGAATTTCCACCAAGGCGCTGGATCTGCGCGGTATGCTGGATGCCCTGCGGCTGATCCGGTGCGGCATCCCGGCAGGCGCGGCACTGGATATGGGCATCACCAACAAGGCCTTTGACTCCTACGAGCAGGGCCTGATCCGTGATGTGATCGCAGCGCGCATTCCGGCCAAGCTGGATGCCGCCAAGCTCTTTGGCTGATGGACGCCCAGAGTTACACCGCGCAGGAGCGGCGTGCGGCCAATCAGGTCTGGGCTGCTGCAGGAGCCTATGGCTTTGAGCCGCTGTTTCTGGCCCGCTATACCGACGGCACCACCGATTTTTACATGAACACGGTCGTGGGCCTCATCCACAAATATTACGGTGACGCGCTGATCCGCAGCATCTTTGATGCATGGGACGGTGATCTGCGGCAGACCATGCTGGACGACATGACATGGCTGTATCTGGAAAATGCAGCCTACCGGCTGGAGCTGCCCCGCCGCCCGGTTCTGGAAGCACTGCGCCATGCCCATGCAGATTATTTCTTTGCCATCCAGTACAAGCTCTCCCGTCAGGAGTGGATGGCAAAAATCAGCTGGTGTACACCATGCAGGCTGCACGCTGGCGGCGTGTGCTGGGCCGTGCCGACCCGATGATGACCCCTTACGAGTCCGGCCTTGCTGCGGCTCTTTCCCCGGAAAAAGCGCCGGCAGCGGAACAGCTGAAAGCCGAAATTTTATCGATCTACGCAAAATTCAACCTGTTCGACGGCACTGTGCACCAGAGAGCAGCTTTGCATCTGCATCTGGACGGCCTGCTGGCAAAGCTTGCCACCAAAGCCATGCCCACCCAGATGATCAAAACGGACCGCGTGACCGTGGAGCACTCAAACTCCGTGGATGCCGTGGGCGGCGGGCTGGCGGTGGACAAGCGCCGGGCCACATCACCCTGAAGCAGGATGCCGCGCAGGACAGAGCCTACATCGAAAGCTGCTTCGGCCGCTCTCTCTACCCGCCGGAACGGCTGCGCAAGGCTGAGCAGGAGCTTTGTGTGGGCGACCATCTGGGGTGCCATTTGTGGTTCAGTGCCGGTGTGCCAAGCCCGGAGCAGGCTCCCACACCGGAAGCAAAGCATCTGCTGAACAGGCTGAGCTGCAGGCCGACCGCAACCGCGCTTATTACGCCAAAAATCGGGAACAGCACCGCAGTGTGGTGCTGCGGCTCACCGAGCAGATCCGCAACTGCATCCTTGTGCACCAGCAGCCCAACGCCCGTGTTGCCCGCAGCGGTAACCTGAACGCTGGGCGCATCTGGCGCGCACCACTTTTGAACGATGACCGGGTGTTTTTGTGTGCCGAGGAAGAGAACCAGCCTCTTTTACGGTAGACCTTTTATTGGACGCATCCGCTTCCCGCCTGCACTGTCAGGAAGTGATCGCGGCTCAAGGATCCATTTTGGCCCAGAGCCTTGCGGCCTGCGGGATCCCGGTGCGGGTGTCCAGCTTCAGCAGCCTGCGGGGCTACACCGTACTGCGGGTGCTCAAAGGCTTTGCAGACAAAACCTGCAAAACATCAACCGATATTTTGCTTCCGGCTGGAACCGTGACGGCCTTGCTCTGCGGGCGCAGGCGACCTTTTGCAGTATGCGCCCGGTCCTGCGCCGCGGCATCTGCTCATCGTGCTGACGGACGCTTCGCCCAACGACAGCCGCCGCATCCCGCCCAGTGCAGAAAACCCGCTGGGCTGCGGTTACGAGGACGCTGCCGGTGTGGCTGACACTGCCGCGCAGGTGGCGTGCGCTGCAGCGCATGGGCATCCGGGTGTCGGCTGTGTTCATGGGTGAGGACAGCTCTGCCGGTGCCGCTGCACAGATCTACGGCAAAAACATGGCCCGTATCCGCGGCATGGACCAACTGGCCCGCGCGGCCGGGCGGCTGATCCAGAACGAGATCCGTGAACTGGGCGATTGAACCATATTTTACCAGAACAGCCCACAGATGGGAGGCTTTGGCCTTGCCGTCTGTGGACTGTTTTTGATACAGAACACAACTGATTCACTCTTGCAACAACCATGTTTCGGGTCGTTGTTGCAGGATGCGCGGAAATATTTTGTCTTTCTGCAAACTTATAGTTGTTTTTTGTTGTGAAGTATGCTATACTATGTTCAGTCAATAAAACATTCCTGCGTAAGCCGCCTGCTGTGCACCGGGTCGTTTGGCGCAGTGCCCATCCGTTATACAACGAACTGCTGTGTTATAGTTTCAGGAGGGAACCGATCATGGATGCCAACCGTTATTTTGATGCCATGCACAACGCTATGTCAGCTCAGCACCCCGGTGCGCAGCTGCTTTTAACGGTAAAGCTGCAGGACACCTGCGGCAACGATGCCTGCCTGGAGCTGAAGCAGCTGCCCGGTGAGAGCACCTCCATTCTGTGCTACTCCACCATGGGTCGCCGCTGCCTGAACTTCCAGCTGTTCCGCAAGGCTGGCAGCTGTGCCACAACGCCGATGGCCAGCTGGTGGGCCGCTTTCCTTCCAGCGCCGACGGCTGATCGACGAGACCGATTTCCGCGCCTACTGCCGTGAGGACAGGCTGGATATGCCCGCACCCAGCGCATCACTGCCGAGCTTCGCCAGTGCGCCGGTATCAATTATCAGGGCAGCATCCCGCAGACGCCCGCACCGGCGCTGTGATCACGGTAGAAAGCCATGTAGGGGCCGGTGCCCGCTGGACCTACTGGAGTCAGGATGTTCTGCCCAGCCTGCCGCTGGGTGCCATCCTCTACTGGCTGGCGGATCATCTGGCCGGTGCCGAGCGCCGCACCCTGCAGGCCGACCCGCAGGCAGCCCGCCTTGCCGCCCAGTGGCTGGCCGGTGATACAGCCGTATTCTTCCATCCGTCGGTGCCGATGACCGCCATGAATACGGTCTCTTCCGGCTCTGCACCCGCACGCCGCCGCACCACTGTGCCCGCTGCCCGCAACAAGAGCTGGCAAAGCATCATGGCCGTGATGGCAGGCATGTGAACGAAAAAGCAAGGAAAGACCGATCGTCTCTCCTTGCTTTTTCAGTATTATTCGAGGTACGGGTTCAGCAGGGCATCCACCGTTTTGTTCCGCTTGGGGTTCGGCTTTTTGATCACATGGCCGCGGCAGACCACCAGTTCCAGATGCTGCAGCGCACGCAGGTCTTCCAGCGGGTTGTGCTTTGTCACAATAAAATCTGCGCTCTTGCCCGGCTCAATGGAACCGGTCACGTCTCCTACTCCGGCCAGCTGAGCATTACGCAGGGTGGCCGTGTACAGGGCGAACTGGTTGCTTACACCGCAGTATTTGTGGAAGTAGCACAGCTCCCGCCAGAAATCGTACTGGGTGATGTACGGGCAGCCTACATCGTTGCCCAAGGCCACCGGGATGCCGTTGGCAAGGGCGGTCTTTGCGCTTTCCACCACACCGTCAAACACGATCTTGCCGTTATACTGGTCCTTTCCGATGCACCGGAAACCGCCGTATCAAACAGTGCGTAGGCAGCGCCGGGGAGATGGTGGTGCACACAAAGGCTCCCCGCTCCTTGTAAAGCCGGATGGTCTCATCGTCCATCTTTGCGCCGTGCTCAATGGAATCCACGCCGTTTTCCAGCGCCACCTTTACACCCTCTGGCGACTCGGTGTGTGCCGCCACGGTATAGCCCAGCTTGTGGGCCTCGTCGCAGACGGCTTTGACCATTTCCGGCTTCATTTTCAGCTCGCCGGGGGTTCCCTTTTCGGTGGCATCCAGCACGCCGCCGGTGATCATCAGCTTGACAAGATCCACCTTCTGTCCGCTGGCCTTTTTGAGCTGAGCAAGTGCTTCGGCATTGTTATGGGCCGCAACTGCCACCGAGCCTGCCATATGTCCCCCGGGCACCGAAATGCCTTCGTTGGCGGCAAGAATGCGCGGTGCCAGCAGCTTGCCTGCAGCGGCATCATCACGGCAGCGGGTGTCAAAATCTGCAATGCCGCCCACGGTGCGGATGGTAGTCACGCCACCCAGCAGTTCCAGCTTCGCGTAGCTGCATACCAGCCTGTAGGCCACCGCACGGGTCAGGCCATTGCTCAGAATTTTGCGCACCAGCGCGGCATTGTCCCGCGGCTTTGCGCTGGGCTTGCCGTTGCCTGCCAGATGCACATGCAGGTTGATCAGGCCCGGGCACAGATAGCCTCCGTGCAGATCGATCACCTCATAACCGTCCAGATCCACGCCCTCGTCGGCAATGGCAGTGATCTTATCATCCTCGGTCAGCAGGATCTTGTGCGCTTCCGGCTGCATCTGCTCGGTGCCATCCAGCAGGATCCCGTTCGTATAGGCACGTTTCATTGGGAACATCCTCTCTTTTTCAAGTTTTTTCGGACAGGAGTTGTTTTATTTCAGTATAGCACGTTCCGGCAGATGGTGCAATGCAAAAACGGCAGGAAAGGTTCAGCCCTCTCCTGCCCGCTCGGTGTTTTTATTTACTGTGCGGCTGCGCTGGAAGCTACTTCGGAAGCAGCAGCCTCAGAAGATGCGGCTTCCGAAGAAGCAGCTTCGCTGGATGCGGCATCTGCGCCGCCGGTCACGCCGCCCTCAACGACCAGCTCATCCTCATAGTCAAGGCCGTAGGTATCCACCAGAGTCTCCTCATAGTCCTTGTGGAAGAAGTTCTCCTCGCCCAGAGCCTTGATCTCCTCGTTCAGCCAATCCAGAACGGTGGTGTTGCCCTGGCTCACAGCGGGAGCAATGGTGTCCTGACTGCCCAGAGAGGGAATGCCGACCGTGTAGCCTGTGTTCTGCTTTGCAAATGCAATGACCTCGGTGTTATCGTTGGCCCATGCCACGCCGTTGCCGTTCTCCAGTGCGTTCTTGGCCGTTGCATAGGAATCGTACTTCTGCAGCGGAATGTCGGGGTACTCCTTGGTCAGGTAGGTCTCGGCGGTGGTGCCGGAAATGACGATCATCTGGTCGTCAGCGTTCCAGTTGTCCAGAGTGGTGATAACGTTGCTGTCCGGAGAAATGACACCCAGAGCCACGTTCATGTAAGGCAGAGCAAAGTCCACTTCCTCTGCGCGCTCCGGGGTCACGGTGAAGTTTGCCAGGATCACATCCGCCTTTCCGGTCTGCAGGTACTCGATGCGGTTGGCAGCCTCGGTGGAAACGAAGTTGATCTCTACGCCCAGATCCTCGCCCAGACGGCGTGCAAAGTAGACATCATAGCCCTGATATTCGCCGTTCTCGTCCACATAGCCGAACGGGTTCTTATCGGAGAACACGCCGATGTTGATGGTGCCGGACTCCTTGATCTGATCCAGAGTGCGGTAGACCACGCTGCTGCCGGATGCTGCAGTTGCAGTAGAAGCAGAAGAAGAGCCGCCGCATGCGGTCAGAACAGCGGCAGCGGAAACTGCGCCCAGACCCAGCAGGAAGGAACGACGAGAGATCTTAGACTGTTTCATAATGATTACTCCTTTACAAAATCTTTCCCATTTGGCTGCGGAACACCCGCAGCTTTATCTTGATCTGTGACTCATTTCACAGCATCAACGTGAAGGTGCGCAGGAAGCGTTGCGCGCGCTCGGTCTTGGGCCGGTCAAAGAACTCGGCCGGTGCAGCTTCTTCCACGATCTTGCCGCCATCCAGAAAGATGACGCGGTTGGCAATGGCGCGGGCAAACTGCATTTCGTGGGTGACGATGATCATGGTCTTGCCCTGCTTGGCAAGGTCCAGCATAACGTCCAGCACCTCGCGCACCATTTCCGGATCAAGGCAGCGGTCACTTCGTCAAACAGAAGGATCTCCGGGTGCATACACAGTGCACGCACGATGCAACGCGCTGCTTCTGGCCGCCGGAAAGCTCCCGCGGGTAGCTGTTTTTCTTGGCAAGCAGGCCCACACGGTCCAGCAGAGCTTCGGCCTCCTGCTGCACTTCCGCTTTGGGGCGCTTCTGCACCTTGGTGGGTGCCAGAAGCACATTGTCCAGCACCGTCATGTGCGGGAACAGCTCGTAGCTCTGGAACACCATGCCGATGCGCTGGCGCAGCTGAGTCAGATTTTTACCGCCGTAGCAACGGTCTCATTGCCCAGCCGCACCCGGCCGCTCTGGGTGGCTCCAGACCATTCAGACAGCGCAGCAGGGTGCTTTTGCCGCAGCCCGAAGGGCCGACCACCACGATGACCTCGCCGGGCTTGACAGCAAAGCTGATATCATCCAGCACGGGGGTCTCGCCATAGGCCTTGATCAGATGTTCAACAGTCAAAATAGGTTCTGCCATGTACGGTCACTTCCATTTCTTTTCGAGATAGGATGCCAGCAGACTGATGGGCCAGCATACGAAGAATATAACACGAAAACCGTGAGATAAATGCCAAACGCTGCGTTGGGGCTGGCGGTGCGGTTGGCCTCGATGATCTGCTGTGCTACCTTGATCACTTCCACCACACCGATCATCAGCACAAGGCTGGTGGTCTTGATCATGCGGGTAATCAGGTTGATGGACAGCGGGATCAGGCGGCGCACCGTCTGCGGAATGATGATGTACCAGTAGGTCTGCGCACGGCTCATGCCAAGGGCCTCGGCGCTCTCATACTGGTGCTTCGGAATGGCGATCAGCGCACCGCGCACAAGGTCGCTCATTTCTGCGGTGCCCCACAGCACAAACACGATGATGGATGCCGTCTCGCCGGAAAGGTTCCACCCAAAGGCACGGGTGGTGCCGAAGTAAACGAGGAACAGCAGCACCATCTGCGGCATGATGCGGACGAACTCCAGATACAGCCGCAGGACCGCCTTGATAACGGGGTTGCGGGAGGTCATGAGCACGCCCAGCAGGATGCCCAGCGGCAGGCTGATGATCACCGAGACGGCGCTGATCTTGAGTGCAACGCCAAGGCCGCCCAGCAGGCGAGCCATGTTTTTGCCCTTGAACAGGACATCAAGACCCAAATCCAGCATAGCGCAGCCTCCTTTCGATCAGGCTGCCCACAATGGACACCGGCAGCAGAATGATAAGGTAGAACACCACCAGCAGGAACAGACATTCGATGGTTTTGGAGTACATGCCGATCAGGTCCTTTGCCGTGAACATCAGGTCCATCAGGCTGATGGCGCTGAACACGCTGGTCTCCTTGAGCAGGAAGATCACATTTGCCATGAAAGCCGGCATACTGGTGGATATGCCTGCGGCAGAATGATGTAGCGCATGGTCTGCCAGCGGTTCATGCCAAGGCTGTAGGCACTCTCGGTCTGGATGGCTCAATGGCTTCCAGACGCTGCGGAACGCTTCGGCCATGTAGCTGCCGCCCAGAAACGCCAGACCGGCAATGCCGCAGATCTCGGCATTGGTGCGGATGCCCACCTTGGGCAGGCCATAATAAATGAAG
>ENA-OQAS01000426-OQAS01000426.1-human-gut-metagenome-genome-assembly--contig:-NODE-426-length-22055-cov-2.829624_pt1 | contig 22055 bp, 25 predicted proteins | sample MGYA00242733_ERZ504523 | MGnify/ENA primary metagenome ERZ504523 (study PRJEB26092, sample SAMD00036239) | human gut metagenome | host: Homo sapiens | study: EMG produced TPA metagenomics assembly of...
TACTGTGAACGGAGTGGACAGTAACGTAGCAGGACTTCACGCTATAGTGGACTGGATTGTTTGCATTATTTATGGAATTACTACAGAACGCAAAAAAGAAGCAGCCTACTCATTCGAAAGCTGCTTCCATTTTCTTAACTATTCACTTCTCAGCTAAACAGATCTGCAAGGATCTGGTCTGCGGTCATATTCATATATCCATCCGGATCAGAAAGCGTACTTCTGTTCCATCTCAGATAATTACCTCTTCTGATATAGTTACCAGATGAAGTATGATAATCATACTTGGTATATCCCGGATATCTTGACATATACTTCTGTGCCAGTGCAATCGCCTGACTGGAATAACCACCGGACGGAGTAGGTGTACCTGCAATCTGAACACCTGCATTCGGGGTAGAATGCACGATCACTGCACTCTTATCAGCACACTGTCCGAGAATGATCCATGTATGTCCACTGTCATATCCCACATCTCCGGGATATACTGTCCAGTCATCACTTGCCAGATTCGCCTGAGTGAGAATACTTCCCCAACCCATGGACTTATAATAAGAACCAATCTCACCGGAAACTACCGTATATCCGCTTCCTACACCGGACTTACTCTGCATTACCTGATAAGCTGACCATCCTACGAAACCGGAACAGTCAAAACCTTTTGCTCTGTTGGCTGTGCTGAGATCTCTGTAGTTATTGTAATCATAACTGCTGCTCTGACTGTTATAGAAATCAGTCATTGTCTGACTTGTTCCTTTTCTGGTGGAATCATTCCATCCGCCACCCCATACGTACAGAGCCTGACCAACAGGCTGTAATGCACCTGCCAGATAATTCTTGATTGTTCTGGAACCGGTCGGACTTGTAGTATTGCTCAATATACCATTGGAATTAAAATGGTATTTCTGTCCATCAATTGTTACATCTCCGGTAGCCATCACACCGGTTTCCTTATCAAAATAATACTTATTTCCGTCAATTGTCGTCCAGCCTACAGCCATCTTGCCGCTGCCTGTATTAAAGTAGTATTTCTTTCCATCCAGTGTCTGGAAACCTTTTGCCATAATTCCGTCTTCAGTTTCAAAATATCTGTATTCATTGCTGGAATTCTTTGTCCAGCCGGTAAGCATATAACATGCACTTGTAAAATATCTGGTATTTTTCTTACTGTCTGTAAGGAATGTCTTGCAGGCAGCCACTCCACTGTTACTGTAGAAATAATATCTCTTTCCCTTCAATGTCAGCCATTTCGTCTGCATGAATCCGGTAGATGGATTAAAATATCTTTTCTGATCCTTTGAATCAGTGACCCAGCCTGTCATCATGATACCAGCCTGTTTACTGAAATATCTCTTTCGTCCTTTACTGTCAGTAACCCAGCCCTTTACCTGAACACCGGTCTTTGTGTTAAAGTAATATTTCTTCCCTTCAAGTTCCAGCCAACCCTTCTGTTTAGAGCCATCTTTATTTATGTAGTATGAATCTCCGTTAATAGTTACAAAACCTGTTTTCGTTGCAGCCTGTACATTTGCCGCAGTAAAATACATGGAAACTCCCACAGCAAAAAACAGCAGAAACAGAAGTGCCCCCCAGATTTTAAACTTCCTGTTTACGTTTTGCATACATACCTTCCTTTTCTTTTTTCGTTATCAGAGCGTGTCTGAAAAGTATGAATCGTAGGTATCGCTCTGATATCTCACATACTTCTCAGATACGCTCTAAGGTTTAACAAAGTTTTTTACAATGTTGTTACGTTTCTATGACCCTATTATATTACACTTTAAATAACCCGTCAACAGACAAGTAAAATTCTGTTAAACATTCACTAATTTTCACAGTCTGTTCCATAAAAAAGAGACAAAGTCCACAAATACTTTGTCTCTTTTCACAAGATAACACTGTGAAATATAACCTGTATACCTGTTTTCTCTTTATTTTTTCAACAGACAGAATATTATCTTATATCCCTGATCACAACAGATGCTTTCTTAATTCAGCACCATCAGCAGCACATAAATAAGCAGGTGCCACATCAAATACGGTCTTCGCACCACTCTGTCCTTCTTTATTCATACGATATGCAGCTCTTGCATATGCAACAAGTACAGAAGATGTAAACTCCGGATTGGAATCCAGCTTCAGACTATATTCGATCACATGATTGTTCTCATCATTCCAGCCCGTTTTTCCGGATCGGATCACGAAACCGCCATGTGGGATTCCACTGTGATCTCGCTTCAATTCTTCTTCAGAAATAAAATGTACAGTTGTGTCATAGTCAGAGAAATAGTTAGGCATAGTCTTGATATCATTCTCAATCTGTGCCAGATCCGCACCTTCCTCTGCAACTACAAAGCATTCTCTTGTATGTTTCTGTCTTGTTGTAAGATCCGGATTTTCTCCGTTTCTCACTGCTTCCAGTGCTGCTTCAACAGGAATTGTATACTGTTTTGCATCTTTTACGCCTTTGATACGGCGTACTGCATCTGAGTGTCCCTGCTTACACCCTTGCCCCAGAATGTATAATCCTTTCCGTTTGTAAGGATTGCATTTGCATAGAGACGGTTCAGTGAGAACATTCCCGGATCCCAGCCCACTGAAATAATTCCGATATGACCGCTTTCTTTTGCAGCTGCATCTACTGAATCAAAATGCTCAGGAATTCTTGCATGTGTATCAAAGCTGTCAATTACATTAAACATCTTCGCATATTCCGGTGTCTGTTTCGGCAGATCTGTTGCACTTCCGCCACAGATGATAAGTACATCGATCTTATCTTTCATTTTTTCGGCATCATTGACAGAATATACCGCTGCTGTCTCTGTAAGGATTTTAACAGTTTCCGGAGCACGACGTGTAAATACAGCAACAAGCTCCAGATCCGGATTATGTTTGATTGCGCACTCTACACCGCGGCCAAGATTGCCGTAGCCTAAAATACCAATACGAATACTCATTATGATTTCCTCCTGTAACTTTAATTATATGTTCGCAACTGTTGCATATCATTACAGTTGCACATTATCACTTACTATAGTAATATTTTCACTTTTAATTGTCAATCCAATTATTACCAAAATTCCATTGCCGCAGGCAATCTGGAATGAATTTTGGCTACGTTACTGAGAACGGAGTGAACAATAACGTTTTAGCAGCAAAATATGCCGCTTCCCGGGCAACACAGACTGCATGCCATATTTGCCAGGCACAGCTTCATACAATAATCATCACCGCCTGTCGGCATACCTCCAAAAGGATTCTGCATCTCCTGATACCAGTTTCCTCCGCCTTCCATCTGCTGCAAAACCATCTGATACTGTACATTATCCGGTTCCAGACGGATAGCCTGCTTAATATCATTCAATGCATTTACGTTATTTCCAAGTCCCATGTTTGCCATGGAAGACAGATAATACCACTGTCCGTTCCTCTGTGAAAGTGACTGCAGAACATTCATAGCCTCACGATAATGACCGCTCTGGATATAATTGGCTGCCGCCTGCCTGCGCATAGACTCTTCATCCTGATAGCCAGAGTCTGCCTGTCCGGAAAATCCGCCAAAACCACCGTAATTATTGCTGCCATAATTCCCGTAACCGGCTCCCTGCTCTCTTTCCTTCATAATCTGCTCATAAGCCTGCTGAACCTGCTTGAATTTCTCCTCAGCCTGTTCTTTATTCGGATTGTCAATATTGGCATCCGGATGATACTTCTGCTCAGCTTACGATATGCCTTCTTCACTTCTTCATCGGATGCATCTCTGGAAATCCCCAGTATACTGTACGGATCAATCATTATCTTTCTCTCCTGCTTCTTTTCTCTTCTTATGTATCACCTCAAACCGACACCATACCCCTGAGTAAAGAATATTTCTTAAAATATCAGTGTATTTTATAATAGGAAGTTTCTCAAACTCCCTGCAGGTCTGCGCCATCATCATGATCAGAATCCGGCGTACCTGCTCATCGAACCCTTCTATTATATATTGTTCTGAAAAAGGATTGTAATTTTTATTTTTTATATCCTCTTCCACATCATCGTATGCATCCAGAAGATAAATAAATTTGCCAAGAAAAAATCCCATTCTGCGCAGAGTATCTTCCCATACATCCTGTTTCCATGCAAAAATCTCTTCCATAATTTTTCCGAAACAGCCCGCCATTTTGTCAATGTCTTTTTCTCCGGATTTCTCCATCTCAGACAATTCACTGAGAAGCTTCTGTATTCTTCGGGATTTATCCGGATATTTCTGATCCAGTTTTTTCACTTTTCCCTGAAGAACTTTTGAATAACCAAGAGCAGTTACTTTTTTTTCATCCTCCCAATCGTCCCGGCATTTATAATAAGTAAGAAGTACATTCATATCTGCCGCATATTCTGTCACTGTATTTCTTCTGACCGGCTGTTTACATACCGGGTGAATGATACATCTTGTGCTTCCCTTTTGTGTGGGCGGCTCATAAAGCGCACTGAGAAGAATCACCACAAATGTCATATCATAAGTCAGAGAAATCTGTCCTGATATTCCATATTTACTTTTGAGTTCTCTGCACAATCCACAGTAAAAGGATCTGTACAGATCAAAATCTTTAAACTTGATTTCAGGCTTATTCATTACTATATAACCAAACATAATTCCTCCAGCCCATAACTTATGATGATCTGCCAGAGCGTGTTTGCAGCAAATCAACGTCTTTTGATAAACTTCTCATGACATTTCGGACATTCAATCTCTACCTTCTGTCCTTTTCCTCTGGGAATACGAATTTTCTGTCCACAACCCGGGCAGGTATAGATATGATGTGTTTTTCTCTGCTCCATCATATTTTTCTCTCTGGTAAACCAGCTGCGGATTTTCTGAGTATATCCCAGATATTTCTGGTTTTCCGCATATCGTGCAGAGATATTTCTGGAAAGGATTCTGAAATATGTATAAATGATAAGAATAAATCCAACTGTATCCAGAACGCCTCCGGCTGCGTTTTGTCTCATAAAAGAACCTACAACAATGACGAAAAGTGCCACACCGAGAGTGAATCTTGCAAAATTATCCACTCCATAACGCCCCTGCATGAATCTGTTTAATTTGTCTTTCATTAAACTACCTCTTTTTTACTGTTTGTAATGCATTTTTTACTCTCTGACAAGAACTTTCAGAATCTCTGCAATATACATGGTATGGTAGTCTTTCTGCGGATACCACTTACCGTCGTTTTCCCCGGCATCAAAGCATTCCGGTTTAATCTCATCATGATACATTTTTTTGCAGACCATGATCATGTCAGCTTCTTCAATTCCGGCTGTTCCGTCTGTAAAGTAAGGAGTCAGTCCTGCTTCTTTAATCTTGTTATCCGCATTTTTTCCGGAAACCTTTCCGCAATAATTTAATGCCTTGCGATATTTTTCTCCCAGAACAGAAATTGTAAATGTATCTTCCCTGTCCACAAATTCCTTGGTGTATCTCTGAGGACGGATATACACTGTCACTGCGTTCTTTCCCCACATAACACCCATTGCACCCCAGCTTGCTGTCATGGTATTGCATTTTTCTTCATTTCCGGCTGTGATCAGCAGCCATTCCTTTCCAATCTTGGTAAATGGATTCATTGTCAGTTCTTCTGCTTTTACTTCTCTGAAACTCATAATATTATTTCCTCTCTTTCTTTATTCTCAAACATCCGGAATTCTCTGCTCTGCTACAGAAATCCCTGTTTTCTCAAAAATCTTATCGTGCAAGTACACTCTGCTCTGATATCATATTATATAATTATCTGTCATTGCATACCTGGAAGATATAGAACTTCAGATAATAAGACTCATCTGCCGCCCACAGGATTGGATGATCCGGTGCCTGTGTCCTGTATTCTACCTGGCGAAGTCTTTTATGTACATTCTTTGCTGCCTGTCCGATGGTTTTGGTAAATAATTCATAGTCCATAAAATGAGAACAGGAACAGGTTGCCAGAAATCCGCCGTCTTTTACCAGTTTCATGGCACGCAGATTAATCTCTCTGTATCCTTTTACTGCATTTTTAATGGAATTTCTGGACTTGGTAAATGCAGGAGGATCAAGAATTACAACATCAAATTTCTCACCTTTCTCTTCCAGCTCAGGGAGCAGTTCAAAAACATCCTCGCAAATAAATTTCACATTGTCGGATAAACCATTCAATGTCGCATTAGCGGTTGCCTGATCTACTGCCAGCTGAGAGGCGTCCACACCGGTTACGCTCGCAGCTCCTGCGATTCCCGCATTCAGTGCAAAAGAACCTGTATGTGTAAAGCAATCCAGAACTTTCGCATTCTTACAGAGTTTCTGAATTGCAAGCCTGTTATATTTCTGATCCAGGAAAAATCCTGTTTTCTGCCCGTCTTTTACGTCAACTTCATATTTTACACCATTTTCTTCAATCTGCACAAGTGTTGGAAACTCTGGTCCTATAAAACCCTTAACCATTTCCATTCCTTCCTGTTTGCGCACCTTCACATCGCTTCTTTCGTAAACACCGCGAATAGTGATCCCATCTTCTGCCAGGACTTTCCTGAGGAGTTCTACGATTGTTTCTTTAAAACGATCGATCCCCAGAGCCAGTGACTGAACTACCAGTACATCCGAAAATTTATCCACCACAATTCCCGGAAGGAAATCTGCCTCTGCAAAAATCAGACGACAGCATCCTGTATCTACCACTTTCTTACGATATTCCCATGCATCACGTACACGCTTCTCCAAAAGTTCTTCATTAATATCAACATTTTCATCTCTTGTCATAAGACGCACCGTAATCTTAGAATTAGTATTAATGAACCCTCTTCCCATAGGATATCCGTCAAATCATGGACAAGTACAATATCACCGTTCTCGAAATTTCCCATGACTGTATCTATCTCATTATCAAAAATCCACATTCCGCCGGATTTCAGAAGTCTTCCCTCTCCCTTTTTCAGAGTTACTACTGCCATTCCCATTCGTATTTCTCCTTGTATTTTTATGTTTATCTTTTGTCAATTATATGACTCTGTTTTCTATAGCAGCCCTCATAAATAAGTTACTGTTCACTCCGTTCCCAGCAACACGCTTCGCGATGCAGGAAATATGAACCTCCTTGTGCAATGCCCAAGGAGTATCGTTTGCTTCGCAAACTTAATTTATGCTAATCGCATAAATTCGCGCAGTATGTCTCGGGTTCTGTGACCTTCGCTCACAAAAAACACCTCGCGGGATATTACCAGTGAACAGTAACATAAATAATGCATTTAAGACAGTTTCAGGTTTCACACTCTGATGGGCCGGATTAAGATTCATTATTTACGAGGATTGCTATAATCACATCATTTTATCACATTCATCTCATTTTTTCCATACATAACAAAAGCAGCCGGCAAAATCACAAAAATTTCACCAACTGCTTTCCATTGCTATTATTGTTTGCTGCTTTTCACAACCTGTGCAGGGGACTTCCCTGATTCGGTTAACTCCTTAAGAAGGATACATCTTGGCAGACCTCCGTAACAGAGTGCCGTTCTCTTAACTTCATATCCATGGATTTCCATATTATGTCTGCTGAACTGATTATCCGGATGTATGGTGCACATCAGATAATAATATTGGTCTGTATCCAGCAATCTCTCCGCTTCTTCCAGCATATGCCCCTGCAGCCCGTTTCCCCTGTATGCACAACACACAACTGCCGAATCCATAACTGCAACATGGGAAAGCTGTTCCTCATCAAAATCAAGATAAGTTCCCAGATTATCTTCCCTGTTTTCAGGATATTTAATAAGGAAGAAACCCGCAACAGAACCATCTGCTGTCTGTGCCACGATCACAAAACCCTGTTCTTCTATATGTGTCCTGACATATTCCTCATCATCAGATACAAACCAGTCCGGATGCTCTTTATCATTCTTCGCTCCATGCATAACAGCCATAATCTCATCCACATCTGCCATCTCTGCTTTTCGTATTCTGAACAATACCTTTGCAGAACCATCCTTATTCTCTGAAATCTGCATGATACTTTGATTATTCTGCATTTTCCTCGCCGCCTGCAGTCTCTGTGGAATCTGCATCCGTTGTATCATAAGTCTCTGTGCTTTCTCCGTAGAGTTTCTCAAAGAACTTCATTGTTTCATTATATAAGGTCTGTCTGTCATCATCTGAAAGTTCTCCCAGTTCCGGACTTGCCTGTGCATCTGCACTTAATCCGAAGATTTCCTTCATGGACTTATCTACCATATTAAGTTCTGTACTCATGTAAGTTTCGGTTCCATCTGCCTGATAAGAATCTGTACCTTCTGTAAGAACTTCAGATATGCCTTCTCCACATTCTTAGCAAGAGTTGCACCATTTTCAGCATCAAGAGTTACGGAAGCTGTTGCTGTTTCATCTTCCATAGCTGTTGTAAGAGCAGTGGTATCGCCTTCATATTCTCCCTTGCAGAAATTCTCAGCTTTGTCAAACATTGCCTTCTGATCTTCTGTCAGTGCAGAAGTATCCAATTCATCTGATATGGCACTATTTTCTGTATCATCTGTTCCTTCATCGGAGTCTGTATCACCTTCATCTGTATTTCCAAGCGTACTGTCATCCGTAGTTTCATCACCATCCGGCTCCTGCGGTTCCTCTGTTTCGCTGAGGTCTCCGTCACTCTGATCGTCCCCGTCGTCCTCAATCAAACCTGAATCCTCCTCCAGCGATGGATTCTCTGTGGAACTCTCTACGATATCTCCGCCTAAAGCACTGTTATCCACATTATTCAGGATATCATCACCATCTGCTGGATCACCTGCATTTACAGTGTCATCCTCTTCATCATCAATATCACCAAGCTCATCATTATCACCGGATGTATTCTGTTCTACCTGCTCCAGTGTTGCTTTTACATCATCATAATTGTACTCCTGCTGCGCAATCTGTTTCAGAAGCTCTACAATCTTATTAATCTGGTCAGAATCCAGATTTACATTATTCTGCTGAGCAACATTTACTACGATATTATAGATATCATCCACATTCTGGACATTATCTTTGATAACCTGTATCTTCGAGTTATTCATAACAGTAGTTGCATCATTCTTTCCAACCTCATCAGCCAGATTTCCTGTCACTACCATTTCCTCTGTAGCAAGTTCTTTCTTCGTGCTGTCAAGCTGCTCCCCTGTAGCTGTCTCGTACGCCATCTGAATACCTGTAAGCGCTCCGGTGCCGGATACCTCAAACGGGCAGGCTGCTACAACTTCACAGTTCTTGACACCTGATGTGGAAAGTGACGTTGCGATCATGTTACATGTTACCCAGTTAAGGTTGGCTGTTCTTACTTTGATACCGCCTGACTGAGTCGGCTTTACATATGCACAGCTCACTGTTCTGGTTCCGATCTGCTCTAACGTACATAAGCACTCAGATGATCTCTCTCATCCTGATTAGTGATAGTGAGAATCTGTACCTGGTTACTGTCTACATTAAAATATTTCATCATTGTATTCTTCTGGTCCTGAGTAAGATCAGCTCCCAGCGTCACAACCTTCACTGAATCTGCCATTGTCGGTACAGCAGTTCCTGAAAGTACCAGACATGCACTGCATAAAAGTGCTGCTGCTGTTTTTACTTTTTTCATAATAGAAACCTCCCTGATATGTTATTTAAATTATTCAGGCGGATAATCATTTCATGCCTGTTCATTGATAGTAGTATTATAACACGTTTGAGTTGAGATTTGTAATTATTATTTATATCATTCCCAGTCCTTCCAACAGCATTTTTGTACCTGTGAGGATAAGAATAATACCTCCGCACAATTCCGCTTTGGATTTGTATTTCATTCCGAAAAGACTGCCTGTCTTTACCCCTGCAGCTGAACAGACAAAGGTGATCACACCGATAAAGGATACTGCTGATACAATCTCTACTTTCAGAAAAGCAAATGTCACTCCCACTGCCAGTGCATCAATACTGGTAGCCACTGCAAGGATGAACATGGATTTTATATCCATATCCGCATTTACATGTTCTTCCTCTTTCGATTCTTTGATCATGCCGGCACCAATGAACACCAGAAGGACAAAAGCTACCCAGTGACTGTATCGGGTAACCTTATCTGCAAAGAATCGTCCGCCAAAATATCCCACAAGGGGCATTAATGCCTGAAATCCCCCGAACCATGCGCCTGCGATACACATATGCTTTGCATTGATTCTGCCCAGGGAAAGGCCCTTACAGACAGATACTGCAAATGCATCCATAGACAGGCCTATCGCCAGTATAAAAAGTTCAAAAATATTCATGTGTTTTTTGCTCCTTTTCCTGTATAAAATAATTTTTCAGTAACATAGAACCTTCCCGGAAGACTTTTTATGTTATCTGAACTGCTGTAATGTTCCTGCAGCATAAAAAAAGAGACACACAGACAGCTGTTTTAACTGTCCATGAGTCTCATCGTTTACTGTAATACCGGGTGCATATGGCACCATTATGTCGATAGTATACACACTCTTCAAAACATATCTGAAAAATGTTCCGGAATATGCCGATTACTCCCTCGCGGAGAATGGCTTATTTTATCATATTGATCTATATTTATCAAGTAGATTTTTTGTCAGTCTGGAGCTCATAAGCACCACCTCGTTACTGTTCACAGCAACACGCTTCACGATGCCAAAAATATGCACCTCCTAGTCAACAAATATCAATCATGTATTGACTCAATGATGATTCTTTAAATTCCAGTCATCAGTTTCCCTGACATACGTTGACTTATATGACAATTCTTCAAATTCCAGTCATATGCTTTCCCGATATTCGTTGACTTATATGGCGATTCTTCGAATTCCAGTCATCTGCTTTCCCGGCATTCGTTGACTTATATGGCAATTCTTCGAATTCTAGTCATCAGTTACCCGGCATTTGTTGACTTATATGGCGATTCTTCGAATTCTAGTACATCGTTTCGTAAATAACTATACCAATCGCGTAGGATGCGGATTCGAGTGTGCTGGTATAAAAACGCAGGCGTAGCGGGCTACGCTGAGGCTTTTAGACCTGTGCAATCGGATTCGCAGACAAGTGAGTGGTATAGTTATTTCGAAAACGATGTACTAGAATTGAGGAGTGGGTTATGGATCGCTTAGCACTTATTTTTGATAAACCAGCAGAAGCCTGGAATGAAGCGCTGCCCCTTGGAAATGGAACCATGGGAGCAATGTCCTATGGAAGATTTCAAAATGAAAGAATAGAATTGAATCTGGATTCGCTTTGGTCTGGAAATGGAAGAAACAAGGAAAATCCCAACAAAAATGTCGACTGGGATCTTTTTAGAAAACACATTTTTGCAGGGGATTACCAGGGAGCAGAGAATTATTGCAAAGAAAATGTGTTAGGAGACTGGACAGAAAGCTATCTGCCTGCAGGAACGCTTTCCATTAATGTGAAAGAACCCATTCAAAATGGAAACAGCTTTTATAGAAGAGAACTGTGCCTGACGAATGCAACTGAAAAAATAGAATTCTGCCAGGATGATTTGATTTATCAAAGAGAATTTTTTGTGAGTATGTCAGAACCAGTGATGGCAATTCATTATCATACTTCTCCAAATTGCAATCTTGAAATGTCAATAACACTGGAAAGTGAAATAAAGCACAAATCTGCTTTTTTTGCAGAAAATGGAATTATATTAGAAGGGCAGGCACCCATTTATGTTGCACCACCTTATTATTCCTGCGAAGTTCCTGTCGTTTATGAAGAGGGGCAGGGAATCCGTTTTGCAATTGGATTATATGTACAAACGAACGGTGGAAATGTATATCAGCAAGCGGATAAGCTTTTTTATAAATACTCCAAATGATGTGTATATTTACGTGTCCGGAGTAACTGATTTTAAACAAAAAGAACTCTTTTTTTTCAAAAAGAAACTGTATGATGGAAAACATCCAGCACATTCAATATGAAAAGCAAAAAAAGGCGCATATGGATGTATACGCAAATTATTTTGATAGGATGCATCTTGACATTAATTATACACCCGATAATGAACTTGCATTAAAAATGTTTCATTATGCCCGCTATCTGATGATCTGTTCATCTGTACCCGGTTCACAATGTACAAATCTTCAGGGAATCTGGAATCACCATATGCGTGCTCCCTGGAGCAGTAATTATACTGTAAATATTAATACGGAAATGAATTACTGGATGGCAGAAAAAGCAAATTTAAGTGACTGTCATATGCCTTTGCTTGAACTTATAGAACGTACCTCAAAAAAGGTGAAAAAACAGCTCAGGATGTTTATCATCTGGCTGGCTGGGTAAGCCACCATAATCTGGATATTTGGGGACACTCAAGCCCGGTTGGACAATTGGACAGGACGAAAATCCCTGTACATATTCCATGTGGCCGATGAGTTCTGGATGGTTATGCTGTCATTTATGGGAACATTACTGCTATACATTGGATGAAGCTTTTTAAAAAAGAAGGCATTTCCGATTATACAAGGGGCCGTAGAATTTTACCTGGGCTATCTGGTACCTTATAAGGGATATTATGTAACTGCTCCCTCTACTTCACCTGAAAATACATTCCTTGCACCAGATATGACGACGCATAGTGTTACGTTTGCGTCAACAATGGATATCAGCATATTGAGAGAACTGTTTGGATTATATTTAAAAGCATGTGAAATTCTGGGAGTAGAAGATTTTACAAATGCAGTCAAAAATGTGCTTCAGAAACTTCCTCCCTATAAAATTGGGAAAGAAGGGCAGCTTCAGGAATGGTTTTATGATTACCCGGAAGCAGATATCAATCACAGACATATTTCTCACCTGTTTGGATTATATCCTGGGAACCAGATTCATAAAGAGAATGAACCTCTTATAGAAGCCTGCAGAACTTCTTTGGAAAGGCGTGGGGATAAGGGAACCGGCTGGTGTATGGCGTGGAAAGCCTGCCTGTGGGCAAAACTTGGAGATGGAAATCATGCCCTGACTTTATTAAAAAATCAGCTTCGCTTAACAAGAGAAGAAGCATGCAGTCTGGTAGGTGGCGGGATATATCCGAATATGCTTTGTGCCCATCCTCCGTTTCAGATTGATGGTAATTTTGGATTTGCTGCTGCTGTGCTGGAAATGCTGGTTCAGTATGAAGAGCAGAAAATTGTTTTTCTTCCGGCATTACCAGATGAATGGAAAGATGGGATGGCAGAAGGCGTGAAAGCACCTGGTAATATCACACTTAATTTCAAGTGGAAAGAAAAACGGGTTACGGAAATAAATCTGAAATCTCCAATTGATGCGAAACTGGTAATCTTATATAATGGTATGGAAGAAGAAATCGTCCTGAATGCTGGAAGCAGTTATCAGAAGACGCTGATATAAAGAATATATTATGATATATGAAAGGCAGGATATCTTGTGATTATAAGACATCCTGCTGTTTTATATCAGATTACCTGCTTATAGATGAAATCGTTTCCCATATTCAGAAGGTGAAATTCCCATACACTTTTTGAATAATCGACTAAAATAAAGTTGATCGTCAATTCCTACCATAACGGAGATCTCCTTCAGGGAAAAGGTATTCTCCTTTATCAGTGTAGCAGCTTTTCTTATCCGCAGATTGTTTAAGTAGCTGGTAATACTTGTTCCTACTTCGGACTTGAAAACACGGCATAAATAGCTAGTGCTGAGATTGACATTTGCCGAAATGGAGGATAATGTGAGACGGTGCATGTAATTATTTTCTATGTATGTAAGGGTTTTGGCAACATCATTTTTATAATGCCCCTCACTATGAAGAAAGTCCTGATATGTGGTCCTGGCCTCTTCATAATTTTTCAGATTTTCTTTATATGGCATATCTGGTGCAAAGGATTGGTACATGGTAAAACGGTTATACAGCTTTTTTATCAGCTGTTCCACTTTTACTTGACTGCACATTAATTCTTTTTGGGAAAATACTACGAGCGCATTATGGGCACTAAGAACAAGAATGTATGGCTGTAGCACTCCCTGAACAGCATCCAGTATCATATCTCGCAGCAGATTAGCTGATATAGAAAATGCATCATTTGATAAAAATTTTTCAAACGTTACATAGCATACAGCACAGGAATGTTTCATAAATCCAAATTTTTCTGCTCCATATCTTTCAATGAACGAATCGAGAGACTCTTCTCCCTGAAAAAAGGAGAGAAGATGATCGGTTATGGGTTCAGTGATGTCTGTTTTCAGAATGGAATCTTTTCGGTCAGCTGTATTTTGCATTTTTTTTGTGGTTTTGTTCAGACAGGCAAGGAGTGTATCTGGTTGAATTTTGATTTTTAACAGATAGTCCGCAGCACCTAAAAGCAATGCACTTCTTACTGAATCGAAGTCTTCGTAGTTGCTTAGTACCAGTATTTCTCCGGGATATTCTTTTTCCTTCAGAAAACGAATTAGTTCCAGTCCGTCCATTTCAGGCATTTTCAGGTCAGTGATAATGATATCCGGATGATGTTTTTCAATCAGTGGAACAGCCTCAAGACCATTTGATGCTGTTCCACAAATGAAAAAACCATGCTCTTCCCAGGGAAGAATGGAGCGAAGCGCAATTTTTACGATTGGTTCATCGTCAATAATTAATATACTGTACATAAAAGTCCTTTCTGTGGGCAAAAGTGGTTGTGATTTTTAGCTGTTATAATCTTTTGACAGTTCTTGTACATATAGTAAGGGAAGAGTCAGCGTACATGTGGTTCCTTCTCCAGGGTGACTATTGACCTTAAGTCCATATTCCTTTCCAAAATTCAGCTGTATTCGGTCATTTACATTGGTAATTCCAATCTTTTTCCGGTTTGTATGAGGTTCCAGCGCTGCAGGTGTCACTTCAAATCCTTTTCCATTGTCACAGAGTTCTATGATAAGATGATTGTTTTCTTCCCAACAGGTGATTAGAATTTCCATAACGGAGCCGTCATCAGAAGAACCATGCATAACAGAATTTTCTGCAAGGGGCTGCAGGATTAGTTTAGGAACAAGGCAGGAGAGCAGTTCTTCCTCTTCTACGTCAAAAGAGTACTCAAAGCTTCCGGCATACCGGATTCTTAAAATCGCGAAGTAGTTTTCCAGGTTCTCAAGCTCTTCCTGAATGGTTATATACTCGTTTTTATTAGTCAGTGTATTTTGCAAAAGACTGCTGAGGGCCTGGATTCCATCACTTACAATCTGGTCTTTATGCATGGCGGCTACAAAGCGCAGACTGTTTAAAGTGTTGAAAAGAAAATGAGGATTTAACTGATATTGAAGCATCTGTAGCTCCAATTCTCTTTTTTTCTTTTCCTGGCTTTTCTGTTGTTTCATCAGGCTCTCAATGGTATCTGCCATATGATTCATGCTTCCGGAAAGATCGGAAAGTTCGTCTTTGTGGTCATCCTGGATCCGTACGGAAAGATTTCCCTTTGATAATTCCCTGCAAAAATCCAGCATGCTTCTGATGGGGGAGGTAATTCCAGGATACACCATAGCTACAATTCCAATGCAGAGTAGAACAAGGAAGAATGCCACAGCCAGGATTTTCCAAAACATAGTGTTAACTTCAGAATTAATATAATGATATGGCATGGTATATACAAACAGCTGGTTCAGGTTTTTATTGAAAATATAAGTAACCAGCTGTTCTTCGCCATCTTTGTAAATGCTGAAAAAATCTGTTCTGTTTGGAAGTCTTGCTTGAATATTTTTCAGCAGCTTTTTTTCGGTTTTTTGCCCCAGTTGAATACTACGATCCCAGGAAGAAAGGATTGTTCCATCCATATTCAGATACATAATATTGGAAGAGTCAGCCAGACCTACTGGTTCCAGTACTGTTTTGAAAAATTTTTTCATCAATGGAAATCAGGGTATAACCAATTACACGACTCTGACTGTATTGTTCATAAATTCTTCTTCCAAGAATCAGGATGTCCCGGTTACGGTAAGTATGTGCGTATGCCCATACATCCTGATTTTCTTCTTCAAGACGACTCAGGATCCTGCTTACATCATCCGAATATAACCCATCATATCCCAAATCATAAAAATATTCCCATCTGTATCATATACTGTAATGTTTTTTGCCTGTGCAGGATAGATGATTTTACTTCGAATCATATGTTGGATTTCATTGATGGCTTGATTCTTTTCCGTATCTGTCATACCCTTTTTCAGAAGACCGTCCTTGATTTCCTGACTGATGCAGATGGAGCCGCAGAGATACTGATACTTTTCAATCTCACTTACCATATTCAGATTGATCATGGATAAGTCTGTGAGATGGAAGTGGAAGTTTTTCCCGAAGCGCTTCTGAAATATGAAACGAATAGAAGCTGATTCCTGTTAATGGTACAATAGAGATCAGGAAAAGCGCTATGATCAGCCTGGTTCTAATACTGAATTTTCGAAATCCCTGATATCGTTGTCTTTTTTCCATGCCGCTGTCCCTCATTTCTAAAAAATAATTCGTACATGGTCCGGTAAAGATGGAAAAATCGTTCTGATTTTCATGACTGTATCGGATTGTGACAGATTTATTATACAGGAAAAAACAAGATAATCCATTTAAAATACAAATAGAAAAAGATTGTACATATATGTCGCAAGAAAATCCATATTATATAAAAATAACAGAAAAATGTTCCATATAAAGAATTGTTTTGTGAATTTACCACAAGAAGATTTTCCATTATACTAATATCATCAGGCAAACATAATAAAAGCCAACAAGAAGGAGGAAACAACCTATGAAGAAAAGATTTGCAGCTTCTGCTATGATCCTTGCTATGAGCGCAGCAACAGTACTTTCCCCGCTTACTGCATTTGCAGAGGCAGAAGAACAGGAATTGAACATTGCCATTTTCCAGGGTGGATATGGGGATGCTTACTGGAATCAGATGGTGGAGCTTTTTGAAGAAAGCCATGAGGCGTGAAAGTAAACATGACTATCAGCCTACAATTGGAGATATCATCCGTCCACAGATTGTAGCTGGAAATGCACCTGATTTTATCTGTCTTAACGATGGTGGTGAGGATGGTGTAATCCTTTCCCTGATCAAAGATCATGCACTTCTCAACCTGGATGATGTTTTTGACGGAGAAATTATGCTGGAACCGGTACCCTTCGCGATGATATTACAGATGGGATCCTTTCCAGTACAAAGTGTGCACCATACGGAGATGATGAGATCTATCTGGCACCATTCAACAGTGGTCCGCAGGGTCTGATTTACAACAAAACATTCTTTGATGAGAATATCTGGAAGTGCCGAAGACCTGGGATGAGTTCTTTGCACTTGGTGATAAGGTAAAAGATATTGACGGACGTGCACTTTTCACATATCAGGGAATTTATCCGGGATACATGGAAGAAATGCTCTGGCCGGCAATTGCAAATGAGTGCGGCGAAGAAGCACTTACTAAGATTGCCAATTACGAAGAAGGTTCCTTTAATAATGAGGGTGTGTTAAAGGCTTTAAGTCATATTAAAGAGATTGCAGATAAAGGCTATCTGTTAGAGGGCACTGTTGGTATGAACCATACAGAGTCTCAGACAGAGATGATGCTTGGAAAAGCTGCATTTATCACAAACGGAACCTGGATGGAAAATGAGATGCAGGATGCGCCAAGAGAAGATGGATTTGAATTTGCAATGGCTCCGATCCCGACCGAGAACGCAGACGATGTGCACTATGTATTTGACAGCTGCGAGCAGTTTTCCATTCCGGCAGCTGCCAAGAATCCAGAACTTGCAAAAGAATTTCTTCGTTTCCTGTATAGTGATGAATCTGTATCTGCTTTTGCAGAAGCTTCCGGTGCCCTCTATGCTACCAAGAGTGCCCGTGAAGTAGCAAAAGATAAGCTGTCTACTGCAATCTACAACATGTACGGAATCTACGAAGAGGCAAATGCCTCCTCCCTGATTATGAGCTTCGCAGCAGTTCCGGCTGACTGCAAGGTTAACCCGAAAGATGAGATATTTAATCCGATTACATCTGTTATGAATGATGAAATGACAGTGGAAGAGTGGGCACAGAATGTGGAAGATGCTTTTGCACAGGTTCGTGCTGATATGGAAGCTGCCAACTAAACTTCATATACCAGCCGGATAAAAACGGTAAAGCATGGAAAGGCTGCTACACAGTGTATGCTATGCAGCAGCCTTTTGTAACCCTGAACAGATATATCGCCAATCGGTGATGTCATCCACATTTATTAAATACTTTAAATTTAAAGAGGTGAACAAGCGTGGTAAAGAAGCCCAGATTATTTATAGCCCTGTGTACGCTTCCTGCATTGATTTTAACCATTGTTTTATGATTGTGCCTATGGTAAATGCCATTTATCTGTCTTTTACCAGTTCCACTGCACTTAGCGTAGGCTTTAACAGCAAATTTGTATTTTTGGATAATTACAAGTATATGTTCCAGGATAAGGATTTTCTTCAGGCACTGTTTAATACTCTTAAGCTGATGCTGGTAATCCCGGCTGTGACCATATTTCTAAGTCTTGTATTTGCATTTATCCTTACTCAGGGACAGCTCAAGGAAAAGTCATTTTACCGGACCGTATTCTTTTTCCCAAGTATTGTTTCCATGACTGTAGTTGGTATTGTGTGGTCTTTTGTGTTTAATCCCACAAGAGGAATTCTGAATCATATGCTGGATCTGTTCCATTTCTCCACTTGGAAACACGCATGGCTTGGAGAGGGAAAACGGCTCTCTGGTGTATCGGTGCAGCCCTGGTGTGGCAGGCTATTGGTTATTATATGGTTATGCATGTGGCTTCCATTGACGGGATTTCCCAGGAGGTTTATGAAGCTGCTTCCATTGACGGTGCAACAGGAGTGCAGAAGTTCTTTAGGATTACCATTCCGCTGCTTCGCAGATCCATTGGAACGACCTATATACTTTCCCTGTCTGGTACTATCAATTTAAGTTTTACTCTGTCCAACGTTATGACAGGCGGTGGACCAAACGGTGCTTCCAGTGTGCTTTTACAGTATATGTATACGCAGGGTATGCGAAACGCTAATTTTGGATATGCCATGGCAATCGCCATGTTTACCCTGATTCTTGCAATTGTGCTTGCAATGATTTCTAAAAAAGTATCATCTGAAAAAGAATAGGAGGGAGACTGATGAAAACTGTAAGAACCTGGTGTATCAGAATCCTGATGATTCTGTTTACCGTTATCTTTTTGTACCCGCTTTTCTGGAACCTGATGTCTGCGTTTAAGACAAATGCAGAATATTTGACAGATCCCTATGCATTGCCCACAGCTTTGAATTTGGATAATTTTGTGGCAGCATGGCAGAAAGCAAATATCGCCGCTTATTTTGGAAATTCCTATATTTGTGACTGTGTTTTCCACTGTATTGCTATTGCTTCTGGTTATTCCCATTTCTTATGTACTGGCAAGATACCGTTTTGCGGGCAGCAACTGATCTCTGCCATTTATATGGCATGTATTTTTCTGCAGGCTACCTACATTATGATTCCTTTGTTTCTGGAATTACAGGCTGTGAATGGATTAAATAACCTGCCGGTACTATGCCTTGTTTATGCAGTTATGCAGTTTCCTTTTTGTATCTTTACTTTACAGGGCTTTATGTCTGCAGTACCCAGAGATTACGAGGAATCTGCAAGAATTGACGGTGCTACTAATATCCAACTGCTATCAAGAGTTATGGTGCCTCTTGCAAAACCCGGAATTGCGACCATTACGATGTTAAGTGCCATGGGCTTCTGGAATGAATATCCATTGGCACTTGTTCTTCTCACGGAAGATGCAAAGAAAACTCTTCCCATCGGAATGGCAAACTTGTTTGAAGTGCAGAAATATGCCACGGACTGGGGTGCACTGTTTGCAGGACTTGTAATTATTATGATTCCAACAATCATTATTTATCTGATTGGACAAAGATATCTGCTTCAGGGAATTGGTGCAGGCGGGTTAAAAGGGTAAAATGAAAGGGGAAATAAAATGCCAACTGATCAGGAATTAATAAAAATAGTTCCCTCCAGCCGCCAGCTTGCCTATCAGGCAACAGAGTTTTATGCGTTCTTTCATTTTGGAATGAATACATATACCAATCGTGAGTGGGGAGATGGAACAGAAACACCACAAATTTTTAATCCTACAGAGTTTATTGCAGACCAGTGGGTGTCTGCAGCACAAAATGCAGGTATGAAAGGGGTAATCCTTACCTGTAAACACCATGATGGTTTCTGCCTGTGGCCGACCAGATATACCAGCCATAGCGTTGTCTCCAGTCCATGGAAAAATGGAAGGGGAGATGTGGTCTGGGAAGTGTCTGAAGCATGCCGTCGTTATGGGATGAAATTTGGAATTTATCTTTCACCATGGGATGCAACAAGCCTTGTTACGGAAGCGGAAAAGAATATGATGATTACTATCTGGCACAGCTGACTGAGCTTCTCACCGGTTATGGAGATATTTTTAGTGTCTGGCTAGATGGTGCCTGCGGAGAAGGACCAAATGGAAAAAAACAGATATATGACTGGAAACGCTATTATGAATGTGTCAGAAAATATCAGCCAGACGCATGTATCTGTGTGTGTGGGCCGGATATCAGGTGGTGCGGAAATGAAGCTGGCGATGTAAGAAAATCTGAGTGGAGTGTTGTTCCTGCACGTACAGCACTTGCAGAGAGTGTACAGGAAAGAAGCCAGCAGACCGATGATAAGGAATTTAGAATGCGCCGGATCACCAGCGACATGGAAGATCTTGGAAGCAGAAGAGCGCTTGAAGGTGAAACGAATCTGATCTGGTATCCGGCAGAAGTAAATACTTCTATAAGACCTGGATGGTTTATCATCCAGAAGAAGATGATCAGGTGAAAAGTCTGGAGGAGCTGATCTATATCTATATTGGGGCTGTTGGAGGAAATGCAACCTTTTTGTTAAATATTCCACCTATGCCAAACGGGCTTCTTCATGAAAATGATGTTAAACGTCTGGAAGAATTTGGAAGTTGGAAAAAGAAATCTTTTACTCATAATTTAATGAGTACAGCACATATTTTTTCAGAAAATGAAGATCCGACGCATCCGGTTTCTGATTTGACAGATGATACTTCAGAAACCTGGTTTCAGCCTGAAAGCAGCGAACTGCCAGTAGAAATAACCATTTGTCTGGACGGTTCATACAACTTAGGGTATCTGGTATTAAAAGAGGCTGTCTGCTATAGTCAGAGAGTGGAAAAATTTGAGATATTTGTTAAAGAGGGGGAAATATGGAACAGTATTTACACAGGAACGGTAATTGGTTATAAGAAGATCATTTCTGTTAAGGGGCAAAAAGCCCAGAAAGTGAAAATTGTTTTACATGATTTCCGTGTACTTCCGCTGCTCTCATTTGTTGGAATTTATCCTGAAAGTCTTTAATAGGGAAAGCATTCTTTCTCATAATATCTTAAGGTAGAAGCAAGAAGATATTATTAGAAAACCATTGAACCTGCTTGAAAGAGAGAACATTCAAAGCAAAATTGCCAATTGGTTTGGAATAGATTTTTCCAAACTGTAGATTGTTTTTATAAGTAATCTTGGAACTAATGCAGGAGTCATGGTGCAAATGGACAATGTTCGCAGAAAGCACTTGTCTTTTAGAAAGACTCGTATTAAAATGCTTGTCAGTGATCAGGTTGCAGAAACTTGCGATGCCTGCGACCGGACGGAGGACCTAAGGGTCCTCCATTTTTCTATATACGCAGATTTTTATAGCGATAGAAAAAGCATTAAAACCGATAAAACTATTTTTGAACTATGAAGAATAGATTAGAAATCTCATTGCGCGAAAAGGATGATTATTGTTGACCGTGAGTTCACTGCGTCTAAATTAAAAGATATCAGTTATTTGCCTGATAGATGGGTACAAAAATCTGTTTTACAATCCCATGAGTTAGAAACGATTTTTGACCATAACACAGTTAAAATTAATCAAAAAATCAATCGCAAATTTTTACGATTGCATTGACAGTGATTCTCCTTATCTATATATTATTGCAGTAGGAACAACTTATCAAGTAC
>ENA-OQAS01000427-OQAS01000427.1-human-gut-metagenome-genome-assembly--contig:-NODE-427-length-22043-cov-2.427450_pt1 | contig 22043 bp, 29 predicted proteins | sample MGYA00242733_ERZ504523 | MGnify/ENA primary metagenome ERZ504523 (study PRJEB26092, sample SAMD00036239) | human gut metagenome | host: Homo sapiens | study: EMG produced TPA metagenomics assembly of...
TTTTCACTTGAAATGTCTGCATTGCTGTGCACGACCGATGGAAACGTAATCTCTTTATGCCGCCACAGATCAATCACCGCCGGACACCCCGGCATCAATGTATCTTCTTCATGATCTGCAAACCGGTGCACTTCCCGTGGAAATGTCGTGCAGGTTTCCGAGAGAATCGAATCCCCATACGCCAAAACCAGACGACACAGTTTGTCTTTGGCAAGAAATGGGCATCGATGCTCCTCGTCCAGCCGGATAACCCGGATTCCATCTTTCATACAAGTATAAGTGCTGAGATTTTTCCCACAATTTTTTGAATCTCCAGATACCTGATCCAACGACTGGCTTTTAGCGCATCCCGCATCGTATCCGGCGGAAGACTTCTTCCATCTGCGGTTCGTATCCGCATCCACCGCAATTTTCCACTCCTGACAGCAGGTAATCGGACACTGGCCGGCAATGCAGCTGAATTTATCATAATAATCCGGACGGATTTTCTTTCGTTCTGTTTTCATATATCCTCATTTCTACATATGCTTGTTCAGTACTCTCCATGCAATTGCATAGACAATAAGAAACAGACAGATCATACACGACATCAGCTTACTGATCATCGGATCATACAGTCCTCCAAAAAGAAAGGCAAAATACATTACAATCAGAAGCACAAACGCTGCCATCCTTAACGCACGCGACCCAATCTCAATATTTCTCTCGTCCGTTACCTGCAGTCTTGCTTCCTTTAATTTCTCTTCGTCTTTCATCAGACGCTTATTGCGGATCAAAAAAACAATTCCAGAACATATAAGCCCCACACCGATCCCACAATATACACCCTGCATATAATCGTCTACTTTCATCTTTCCCCAAATTCCATATAATAAGCGGCTGCCGCACTGATTATGCCAAGCAGAATCAGTCCCAACAAAGCTTTATTTTTCGCCTGCAGCTGCTTGCGGAATTCCTCATTGTTTGTCGCTTTACTTCCTGAAAATAAACAAAATCCCTTCATATGTTTTCATCCTCCTGATCAAATATAAATAATTCCTCAATGGTTACGTGAAAAAACTGTGCAAGTTTATGTGCCAGCACTAAAGAAGCTTTGTATCTGCCTCCCTCCAGGGATATAATCGTCTGTCTGGTCACATCCACAGCATCTGCAAGCTCGCTCTGGGTCACTCCCAGCTCCTTGCGCAGATCCTGAATTCTTGTTTTCATGCTTCCCCTCCTCACGGAAATTTTTTGTCAAGTTCGCTTTACACCACGAAGTATAGTGCACTTTACATTGTATGTCAAGTGTATTTTACATTTTCATTTCAGAACGAAGCAAAACTTTGAAAGTTTTTATTGAACAGTAACAGGCAATTGGTATAAACTGTGTATATATCGAAAATAAAGGAGAACCTATGAAATTAGAAAATTACGAAGTGCATCTGCCAAGCTATTCCATCGGCGATCACATCTACGATAAAATCGGACCGGTCTGTGAATCCTACGGAAAAACCGTGCTTCTGATCGGTGGCAGACGCGCACTTAAAGCAGCGGAAGGAAAGATCCGCACTTATGTAGCAAAAACAAACTTAGAAATCATCGGTGTCGAACTGTACGGCAGTGACTGTACCTACGAAACCGTGGAAAAACTGCGGCAGCTTCCCGTCTATCACAAAGCCGATATGGTCTTTGGTGTGGGCGGTGGAAAAGCACTAGACACCGTAAAATGTCTGTGTATCACTGACGATAAGCCGGTCTTTACGTTCCCGACCATCGCCTCCAACTGTGCAGCATGTACTTCGGTATCCATCATGTACAACGAGGACGGCACATTCTTAAAACCGAACTTTTTTATACGGCCTGCCATGCACGCATTTATCGACACAGAAATTATTGCCAAAGCCCCTGCACAGTATATGTGGGCGGGCATTGGCGATACCTATGCCAAATACTATGAGGCAACCATCTCTTCCCGTGGGGAACAGCTGGAACATTTCACCTCCCTTGGTGTGGCATTAAGTGTCATGTGCCGCAATCCGCTTCTGGAATACGGTGCCAAAGCACTCGAGGATCATAAAAAAGGATTATGTACCTACGATGTGGAGCAGGTTGTCCTTGCCATCGTCGTGACAACCGGAATTGCCTCCATTTTCCTGACAAAAGATTTCACCCCGGATTATAACAGTGGGCTGGCGCATGCAATTTTTTATGCGCTGACCAGTTATCCGGTCATTGAAGAAAAACATCTGCACGGAGAAGTCGTGGGATTCGGTGTTCTGTTTGCACTGCTTGTCGACCAGCAGTACGAAGAATTTGAAAAAATTTATACCTTAAACCAACAGCTGCAGCTTCCGACCTCTCTGGAACAGATTGAGATTACGGAAGAACAGTGGGAGGAAAGTATGAACCGCATCCCGGAAATGTCCGATATCAGACATTACCCATATAAAGTAACAAAAGAAATGCTGGCCCTTGCAATGAATCAGCTGAAAGAACGGGAGGGAGGCAAACTGATAAATGCATAAAAAATCTTCTGCCGGCACCGGCACCTATTCCATCATTTTTGGTGTTGCCTTTGTCTGGTTCACCACGCATTTCGGCGGCGGATTTGCTCCGGTGCCAGATTTACAGTTACTATGTACGGTTCGGCATCTGGTGTCTGATCATGCCTGCACTTGCCATGCTCTATAACGGTATCTTTTTTGCCTACGGCATGCGCTTTGCCAGGAAACACGAAGTGTACGATTACCGCTCGTACAACAATGCTTTTTACGGAAAATTCGCTCCTGTTTTTTCCAACCTGTTTGAAGTGCTCTATATCTGCGTCATGTGTGTCGCTCCTGCGGTTGCCTTTGCAACGGCGGTGCAACATTAAGTACACTGACAGGACTTCCGTATCTGCTGTGTACCCTGATCATCGGCATTTTCATCTTTATCGTTGCCATTTTCGGCACCGATCTGGTGCGCCGGGTAGCCTCCGTGCTTTCCATCTGCATCATTGCCGGACTTCTGATTGTATACATTCCGAATATCATCCACGGATGGTCTGCCATCCGCGCAACCGCACAGCAGATGACAACATCCACACAACCATTCGGGAAGGCACTTTACTCCGCATTCCTTTACGGAACGTTCCAGCTGGCAAACATTGCGGTATTTGTCCAGCACGCCAAAGTATTCAAAAAACCGGGCGATGCAGTCAAAAGCATGGGGCTTGGCTTTATCATCAACGCGCTGATGATGACGATGGTCTGTCTTGGAATTATGACCGTTTCCACAAGCCCGGATATGGCAGGTACCAGCGTACCGACACTGCTTATGGTGCAAAACGGTATTGGAAAAGGATTTATGACACCGTTAATTTCCATTCTGATTATCCTCGGTGCCGTATCCACCGCCGTAAATATGGTTGCCGCCATGGTGAAACGTGTATCCGACGGACTTAAAAAACGGACCCTGTCCGGCAAAAATAATGTATCCGATGGGACACCAAAAGCAGAAACTCCGGACATAAACACCAGAAAACGCATCTCCTCCCGTGAGATTATCATCGCACTGATCTGCTGTCTGATTGATTTTGGCATCGCACAGTTCGGGCTTCTGACACTGATCCAGAAAGCTTACAGTTTTCTGGCTTACCTTGCCATTCCGGTGATTCTTGTTCCATATATCATTCACATGATTGTGACACGAATGGATTCCAAATAAAGCAAATGTAGGAAAAAGGTCTTATTGACGAAAACCATCCTTAGATGATACGATACCTCCATATCAATAAAAAATATGGAGGTTTTATTTTATGAAAAAGTTAAAGAAACAATTTCTGGCAGCTGTGCTTACCGCAGTTATGGCAGTATGCGCTTTTGCCGGCACTACTCCTGTAGCGGCAGCAACCCTTTCTGCCAAGCAGTACATCAACAAAATGGCGAAAGCCACAGAAAAATTGAAATCCTATGAGATGAAAATGAACATGGATATGGACATGTCGGTTCAGGGAAAAACCACATCCACCAAAACCACGTCAACAACGATTGCTTTTGCCAGTCCGCTGAAAACCAAAACCGTTATGACGATGACAATCCCTTCCAACGGTAAAGACACAAAAATAAAAGTAATCTCCTACACAAAACAAAAAGGCAACAAACTGTTGCAGTACACCTCTACGGATAACAAAACCTATGAAAAATCAACACTGGATTTGTCTGACTACTCCGATATGCTCAGTTCTGTACAGACCACAGATATGTATTCGGATTTAAAAATTGTCAAAAACAGCGTAACCGTCAACGGAAAATCAACCGTACAGATCAGGCACGGCTGAAGGGCGAAGATATTGCCGGTCTTCTTGCACAACTTGGACTTAACGGAGATAACACACAGGGAACATCTTCTGATTACAGTTCTCTTTCTCCGATTACCATCTCTCTCTGGATTGATAAGAAGACCTATTATCCGGTAAAACAGACGATCGACATGAAAGACTTCATGAACGAGTATCTTAGTTCTCTTGTAGCGGATTCCGATATGTCCTACTCCAAGATTAAGACATCTGTTACATACAAAAACTTCAACAAGGCAACTAAATTTCACTTCCGAAAGCCTGCAAATAAATGAAAGAAATGAAAAAGCTGGAATAACGACCAATTCGTTATTCCAGCTTTTTACTTCCCCTGTGTACAATTCGCTGCATCAATGGCAATGACAAGCATCAATGCCGGAATCTCATCTTCGGAATTTAAAATATTAATCGTATAGGTATCTCCCCAGTGGAACAGTTCCTTTGAAATATGTACGACCGAACTGCAGCCCGCATACACATCATAGTCCCAGGCGAGGAAATCTCCCTCACAACGCCATCCGTTATAATCAATTTCATAACGCGGTTTGAAAAACGTAAATTCCTTTTGAATATTTCCAAATTCACGTCCACCGATCACAATATCAAACGAAGGAAGAAGCGTAAAAAGACGCTGCTTGATCATACCGATTTCATTTCCGGAAACATCAAATACATGGATCTGGTGCCCCAGCCGAAACAATTCTGCTTTTACAAAATACTTTTTATTTCCCGCCTCATCATAGACATCATAGGTATCCGTCCATGAAAAAACACGCTGTTTCATCAGTAATTTCATATTCTTTTTCCCTCTTTCTTCTTTTTTCCGATCTGTGGCAACGTAATATTTACCCCAAGTACCAGTTTCACAAGCCAGACAAAAAACAACAGAACAAGAATCGGTATTACACAGGAAGTCACCAGCATTACCGCAATCGCTTCTATAAACCGGTTCAGTGTATTTTCCAGATTTACTTTTGCTCCGGTCACGGTATTCTCAACTTTGTCCACTAGTCCCGACCAGAAACTACTTTTCCCACCGTCATCGGAACTGCTGCTCTCCTGACTCTGTGTATCCGCCTCGCCTTTGATCTCATCCGTTGCCTGTTTTGCTGATGCAATGGTATTTTCCATGGAAGCTCCATATGTCGCATCAATCAGATCCGCAACCCTGACACTTACCGGAACTACCAGATAAATAGTCAGCCCAAACAAAACCAGCTTACAGGCAATGGTCCTGCCCAGATCTTTTTTGAATCCAAAACAAAGCGACAACAAAATACATCCAATCGGAATCAACAGTTTAAATGCTGCCAGCCCCGTAATGGTAACCAGATATTTTTCAAGGTAGATTGCACAGACAACAATCAGAAAATACGAACTCAGATCGGCCAGTTTATCCGCAATCGGAGTACCGGCATCTCCCGGAATAAGCGTAATTGCGGCAGAAGCAGCTGTTGCCGCTGCCGTCAGTTCCAATGCAGTTGTCTTTTTGTCATCCAGTGACTGAATCGCGTGTGCATTTATCTTCATAGTTGGAGATGCGGTGTATTTTGCAATCACACAAAATGACAGAAGTGCACACAAAAGGGGAATCAAAATCGATACGATCCACCGGATTCTCTCCCTCTGTTCTGCCTGTTTGTGGTTTCCTGACTCGTCCATTGTTCTTCCTCTCTTTCTGGTCTACGATCCCGAAGGAAGCCGCACGATGCATGTCTTTCCTTCCTTCTTTGCGCGCATCAGTACCGGCATGTGTTTTTTGCGGAGTGCATGCACCACCGGATAAGCTGCAAACAGATCTGCCGTAACATAAACCGCTTCCGGTTTACATTCGAGTATTTGTTTTACAAACTCTTTGATATACTTTTTCCAGTCTTCTTTTTCCATCGCAACTTCCGCATACATGCCCTGTTCTTCCAGATCCGGAAGATGCGGAAGTGTCATGTGACAGATCTGTGCATCGGTCATATCCGGAATCTTCCTGAGCATATGCTCTGTTTCTTCTCTCTCACAATTTTTTGTCTCCTGTGCCTCTCCGGCATCCCACAGACACACGATCACCGGCTTTTGCTCATATTCTTCCAGACTGATCTCGCATGCCCTGATGGCATCCGCCTCGTCTCCAACCGTCATAAGAAATCCGCCCTTGTGGCAGAACCCTGCGCTGGCAAGCCCTGTAGCCTTTTGCAGTTCTTCATTTTCAAGCCCCAGCCATTGCTTTGGAAAACTGCATTTGTAATTCATGGAATCCGGTTTCTTCTGTGGCTGGATACAATATCCGCCACGATTTGACGGGAAAATAACAAACGCTATATCCGTCTCCTTCAGCCGTTTCTGACACGGAACAAATTCCGGCAGCACCAGAATACGCGCATCACCACCCTGTGTCTCCTGCATGGCAAGCACCTGATCAATTTTCTCGTCCGCGCGCGCGTCTGCACGATAACGTGCGAACTTATTTTCGAGGATCAGCCCTGCTATCCGGACAGCATGCAGGAATTCCCCGGTCAGCCCACACTCCTTCTGCCCAGCGGTCAGCTACTTTTGTCATATATCTTCTGGTTTTGGGCATCCCATACCGGATTAAAATTGCCAATCAATGATGCAAGCTCATTCTTTTCTCCGGTATTATCATTGTTATCCAACGGCTGCACAAATTCTTCATCAAACCGCTGCGCTAACGTTTCCCCTAAGATTCCGCTTCCGAGTTCTTCCCAGAGCAGACCAAAGGCGGCATACGGTACTCCATTTTCACGCACACGGCTGTCTCTCTGGTGATGATCATACCGCCCTCTGCCAATATCAAATACAATCCCATCATATTCTTCTGGCACACGGTTTCCTCTTGTGATTGTAATCTGCGGATTCAGATACAACAATAATGCGGATGAAAATACATCATCCGCATGAAATTTTCCGCTATGTGTAAATGCTTTTGCATTCGGTTTTTTGATCTGTTCTAATAATCCCATCTTGTCTTTCTACTCTTTTTTATTTTCTGTAATTCCCCACTCTTTTTCCATATAATCTCTGCCCATGCCTCCACCGACATCCCCGCTCACATTGCGGAGTGCAGCCATACATACGCCTCCAAGCGCACCAACTACAAGAATCCCCAGTAACCATCCACATAAATCCCCCCTCTCCGAAAATGATATGTTTTCTTCAATATATTACACCTGTGTGATGAAGTCAACTCATTTCACAAAAAGGGGGAAAATGTGTACCTGAACAGCATGGTGTTCAGGTGCTGAGTGAACAGTAACAAATTATGAATCGATTCACACTTTTCCTTGCAGAGATTCAAAAGATATGTTATTCTATGTATAGAAAAAGGGAAAGCTAGAGAAGCGGCTTACCCCAATAATTAAAAATCTGTTTTAACAACAGCCGTCATTATTGCGAGTAATGGCGGCTATTTTCGTTTTCCCTTGAAAATCGTGTAACACAATCCAACAAGGGCGCAAATGAATATCCCTATCTGAATCAAATCAGAATATGTAACATACATTGGCAACGCCTCCTTTCTTTCGTCTGGAGGGTTAGCCCCTCCGAAAAAGAGGGTAAGCGCCCGGCTCTCTAGTTTCCCATGTATCTATACTATCATTTTAGAAAAAGTCTTTCAATCAAATTCTAACCTGATTGTCTTTTTATTCGTTATTGTTACTCTCTGATTACATAGAAATCCGCTGGAAAGGAGGGCTAAGCCATGAGTATTGTCGACTTTATAGCAGTGGTAAGTTTCGGCCTAACCTGCTTTGGTCGTGGATATACCTTTGGCAAAGATAACAATAAGCCACAAAAATAGCCGCCATATTACAACTCTATTTCCTCCACCTGAATCTTCTGGTTTACCATCCCCTGGCGGCTGACCAGCAGATACACCTTTAAATCCAGCTGATCTTTTGCAATTGTAAATGGCTCCTGCCGCACAATTTCTACATATGCGCCCGTCTTTTCCAGTTCTTCCTTCCGTGCGTTTGCTTTTTTCAGGCACAGTGCCAGCCGTTCCTCTCCGCTTTTTCCAAACAGGCGTCGCGGATAGATGGCCGTCTCCTTTTTGATCGTTTCCGTAAGTGTTTTCACAAAGCCAAAATGAATGCTATGGTGCAGGACTGTGCCACCACCTGGTTACAATTGTTGACGGATGTCTGCGATAAAAGCGAATCCAGCCAACCAGCAGCCAGTCTTTCGCCTGCTTCGCCAACTGCTCCATCACATCCAGGCCCTGCAGGAAAGACCCTTTCGGCATCTCATGTGGCACCATATACGGTTCCGGTGCAGCACAGTAAGAACAGAAATTAAGTGCCGGGACATCCGCCAGATGAACCAGATGCTTTTCCCCCTCACTGCAATAATTTTCCCCCAAATAGGTATACTTGTCCCACAGCACTGCAATCCGAAATTCCAGCTGACGCAGATTTTCATACCGCGGAACCCAGAAATGTGCAATCTCTCCATAGTTATATAGATTTACTTCCAGCTCCAGCTTCTGATAAAACAGGGTAATAACACTGTCTCCCTGCCGCACCCCAAGCACATACCGGTCCTGATCCCGGTCATAAGAGGCATCCAGTTTCCCTTCATAATCCTTTTTGTATGTGCCTGTGAAGATTGCTTCCCGAAAAACAAGAAAACTCTCCACGGTATCATTCATTTGATAAACCAACCGGATATCCTGCTCTGTTGTATTCGCTGTATGATCCTCCGGCAATAAAAGTTCAAATTCATTTTGCGCAAGCAGTTCCTGCAGCATTTCAAATGTTTTCACGTTTTTCTACTCCCTGATCCATTGCTAAACCTATGATACTCTAATGGCTTCTTTCCTGTCAATCATCCCATATTTTTTCAACAAAAAACATCTGCTTTCTATTTTTTTAAAGAAAACAGATGTCTTTTCATCCTTATCTCCTATCGATCGCCCGCACGGAATTTCCGTCATTTAGCTTCACCGGAAAACGATACGAATAATTTCTTTCCTGCCAGTTCTCATCCTCCATCATCCGCAAAAGATTTTTGGCGGTAATCCGTCCCAGCTGATACTTCGGATGCACTGCTGACAATAATTTCACTTTCTGTTCCTGCTGCAGCTCCGCATCATCAAAAGATACCACCGAGACATCTTCCGGAACGGAAAGCCCGCGATCTGCCAGAAATTCCATATAATATCCGGCGACTTCATCGTTGTACACAATCATTGCGGTACAATCCTTTGTCCTGCGATACATCCGGAGCATTCCCTTCTTGCTGAGCTTTCATCCATATCTTTCGTGGAATACCACCGCACACAATCATCATCGAATTTCACGCCATAATCGGAAAGACACTGGATAAATCCTTTATAGCGCTCAATTCCCTGCATATCATCGTATTTAAAAATTCCACCAATCCGGCGATGTCCGTGTTCGATCAGTATCTTTGTCAACTCGTATGCCGCTCTGGCGTCTTCCATCTCTACGCTGTCAAACAGCTGATTTTCATAATGATTATGGATAAAAAGCGTCGGTATGTTGCGCTTTCGAATTTCTCTGAACAGGCGGATATTTGGATTGGGAAACGCGGACCGCGAACCTTCGATAATCAATCCGGAAACATTGCTTTTTATCAGTCCTTCCAGATAAAGTGCCTCATCATTCAGACGGTTTTTGGTTACCGCAACCTCAATCCCATATCCCTTTTCTGTCAGCGCAGATTCAATTCCATCATACACCTGAGGAAATAAATAATCGGAATAATAACTAAGGAGCAGACCAACCGTTGACGCGATTCGTTCTCGGTACTGCCTTCATAAGACACGTACGTTCGCTTCCGCGTACGGGTGATCAGCCTCATCCTCTAACTGTTGGAGAGCTGTGCGCACCGTCTGCCTGGAATAACCGAATTTCTTCTGCAGAATGGTCTCAGACGGAAACTTATCCATATTTTTAATTACGCCACTGGTGATTAACGTATGTGCCCAATGATATAATTTCTGATATTTCAAATTATCCTGTTCTGTATTACGCATAGCCTCTCCATTTGCCTTTTTATGTTTTTACTTGATAACCTGAATAGACTCACGATCTGCAAATACTGCAACGAAGATCAGGAATACGATACCCTGAATGAGCTGCATCATCTGTGTAGAGAATCCCATCATAGTTAATCCACTGTTTAATACGATGTAAAGTAATGATCCGACAATAATATTCTCGAAACGAACCTTTGCACCACCGGAAATTGGCATTCCACCAAGTACCAGTGCGATCAGGATCTGTGTCTCTAACTGGTTTCCACCGGAAGATGTTACCGATCCGACTTTGATAACATTGATAAATGCTGCAAATCCTGTAATGGCACCTGCCAGTACATAAATCAGGAATTTCATCCGTCTGTACGGATACCGGAAAACATAGCTGCTTTCTCACCGGCACCGATGGCCTTTAAATAAGTTCCGAACTTTGTAAAGCGGAATGCCACAAATCCAATGGCAAGTATCACAACCGTGCAGGCAACTTTCAGTGCTGTGCTGTCATAATTGATCAGCTTTGCAGATCCGGCTACCGGAGCGTTGGTTGTCAGGTACTTGATAAAACCACGGAATAAGAACATGGTACAAATTGTTACAATAAAGGATTTGATCTTACGGTTTACATAGAAATAACCGTTAATCGCACCGATTGCTGCTCCGGCTGCAATACCACCGATAATCGCCAGTGGAATGCTGTATTTTGAGAGCATACATACTACAATGGAGGAAATACCAAGAATAGATCCCTGGGAGAAATCCAGACCACCCATTGTCATAATGAAAAATACGCCCATCGCAGAAATCATCGTCACATATACCTGTGAGAGTACCAGTGACATATTACCCATCATTCGAAAATCTGTCAGGAAATTGAATAACAGGAAAATAACCACCAGTCCTACAATCGGAAGAAGTGAACGGATCAGCGACATTTTTGATGCTTTTTTGAGCTGCTGCTCTTTATCGTTTGTATTTACACTTGCTTGACTTCCCATAGCTGCCTCCTTATACCATCATCGTAATCAGACCATTTTCATCAAGGTTCTGGTCACGCTCAAGTTCTCCGCTGATCTTGCCGTCTTTCATGATCATGATGCGGTCACACATACCGATCAGCTCCATCAATTCCTCGGAGATCATGATAATGGATTTTCCATTTTTTCTCATCTGATTCATTAACTGGTAGATATCCTGTTTAACTTTGATATCAATACCACGTGTCGGGCTGTCCAGTACAACGATGTCAGAATCTTTTCCGATCCATCTTGCAAGAACGACTTCTGTTTGTTACCACCTGAAAGATTTGATACAAACTGGTTTACATCTACCATCTTTACAGACATCTGTTTTGCATATTTGTCTGCAAATTCTTTACGCTTCTTGTCACTTAAGAGATGTGACTTTCCTGCCAGTTCATCCAGTGATGGGAGGCAGATATTGTCTCCGATACTCTGATTCAGAACAACAGATTCATTATCACGGTCTTTTGATGTGTACGCAATGCTGTGTTTGATCGCAGTCGGAATATCATTAATCTGTGTTCCATCTGCCAGTGTTACGCTACCTGTACGGTCATAAGATGCACCGAAAATAGCTTTTCCGATTTCATGCATACCAGATTCTGAAAGTCCACCGAATCCAAGGATTTCACCTTTATGAAGATCAAATGTTACATCTTCGATCAATCCAGGAACAGTAACATTCTTTACTGATAATACAACTTCGTCAGATACTTTTTCACCATAATCTGCACGATAATAATCACCTGTTACTTCTCGTCCTACCATCAGTTTCTTCAGATCATCTTCTGTTACATCTTTACTCTTAACAGTATCAATGTAAACACCATCCCGAAGGATTGTGATTGTATCAGACTTATCAAGGATTTCCGGAAGGTCATGTGAAATGAAAATAACTGTATTTCCACTCTTTCTGATTCTTTCCATATGTTTGTAAAGCTCTTCACGTCCTTCCTGTGAAAGAGCAGTTGTTGTCTCATCGATAACAACGATCTTCGGATCAAAATAGGTAGCCTTTACGATCTCGACCAGCTTACGGTCTTCGAAGTTGTAATTGTCGATCATGTCAGCTGCTTTAATTCTGTCAAAGCCATATTGCTTTAAAAGCTCTGTTGCTTTTTTGTTCATGGCATTTGTATTTTTAATTCCAAAATGTACGAACTGATCTTCATGTCCGAGGAAAATATTCTCTGCAACTGTAAGTCCTGACAGAGTTCCAAGTTCCTGTACGATGATAGATACACCTTCGTTGTTTGCTTCTACCTGGTTCTTCGGATGAATTTCTTTTCCGTCCAGAATGAACTGTCCGCTTCCAATGCTGTAGATACCTGTCAGCATGTTGGTCAGAGTGGATTTACCAGAACCGTTTTCTCCGATCAGCGCGTGAACCTCTCCTTTGTTTACATTGAAGGATACATTCTGAACTGCTTTTGTAATACCGAAGTTTTTACAAAGATTTTTTACCTGTAATCTTACTTCACTCATTGCTGTCTTCCTCCCTTCATTACTTGACGATTTCGCCCTTAGTAGCCTTTGTTGTCACAGTAATGATAATAAGCAGTGCAAGTCCTGTGATAACATCCTGGATTGCAGTCGGTGCTCCGAGAGCAATGAAACCGAAGAAAATGATGTTGATTACGAACTCACCGATGATGATTGCCGGAAGTGGCATTCCATATTTTTTAAATGCAAGACCAAAGAAACATCCCATAGTCGGAACGAAGTTTCGGCTCATAGATGCCATTCCGGTAACAGCTACCATAGATGAACCATAGCTGATTGTCAGGATTGCCATAACCCCAAGGAACGCACCACTTAAGATAAATGCAAGTACTTTATATTTATTTACGTTAATACCCATATTCTTTGCAACGAATTCATCACTTCCGATTGCATAGGTATAAGTTCCGATTTTAGTATAGTTTAAGAATATGTAAGCTACTACACAAGCCACTAATGCAAGAATAATATCCCATGGCATCTGACCAAATGCACGAATATTTGCCGGAAGCGTCTGCTCAACACCGCCTGCAATATAGTTTGCGATCGACTCATAAATAAGAGCCAGACCGGTTGTTACGATCATTGATGGAATACGAAGCTTTACATAGAAGATACCGTTTAGTATTCCAACGATTGCGCCTGTAAGAACGCATCCAATAATAAGTCCAAAATAGCCCATGTTAAATCTGGTTGCAAATACACATCCAACGATTGCGGAAAGCATGATGTTTGCACCAATTGAGAAATCGAACATTCCCATTACCATTACAAAATAAAAACCAACTGCACCTACGGTAGCAATCAGGCTCGCCTGAAAGTAATTGAGCATATTGGAAAAGGAACCGAAGTTATGTGGTGTCAAGATTTTAAAGATCAGCCAGGAAAGTACGACCAGACCGATTAAGATCAGATATCCCATCACTTTCCCTGAAAGTTTTTTACTAGTGCCCATATTATCTACCTCTTCATAATTGTCATTTCTGATTTAGAAAAGGTGGCATCGCCTTTGCGACGTCACCCTTTCTGAGTTAATAGTCGTTATTATTTGTCAGTCTTAGTTACCTGCACGTGATGCTGCATCTTCGATAGATACCTTAGCAGCTGCTGCCTTTAAGTCATCCATGCTGAGTTTAGACATATCAACCAGTTCTTCATCTGTGTATGGAAGCTGGTCTACGAAATATTTCTCATATGCTTTGTAGTCATCTGGTGATGATACATACAGATATGGGAATGGAACATCTTCGAATTTGCCACCGAAGTCTTTGTAATTTCCTTTGATTGCATTGTAAACCATCATGAAGGAAATCAGCGGGTCACAGTAATGTCCGCCAGATTCACCAGCCATAGATCCATTTTCAAGTCTTTCTCCAAGGTCTGGGAGGAAGTCTGTAGAAACGATATCAATATCACTTGTCTTGCCTGCACGTTCAACTGCTGCGATTGCTCCCTGAAGTGGATCTCCACCACCACCAGCTGGGATCAGTGCATCAAGATCTGGATCTGCTGCCATTAAAGCTTCTGCTGCTTTTGATCCACCTTCTGAAGTTGTACCTGCATACTGTGTTCAGAAAGAGTTGCCTTATCGTTCGGGTTTTCTTTATTCCATTTTTCAACGCCTGCTTTGTAACCTTCCCATCTTCCAAGCCATGTAGCATCTCCCTGCTCCCAGCCAATAAGACCGATGTTACGATCTCCTTTTTCAAGAAGGATGTTTACAAGTTCTTCACCGTTTTCCGGTTCATCTTCATGTACAGCTCCGATGTAGTAATCAGAATCTTTAGCTGCCTGATAAATATCTGCGCTGTTCTTTTCACTGATTACACGGAAGAACTGTGCAAGATAAACTTTGTTGTCATTACATGTCTTGATAGCAGATGTCATTTCTGTATCAGATGAGTTACAGATGATGATTCCCTGGCATCCTGCTGCTGCAAGCTGTTCTACAGATGCTGTAACTTTTTCAGAAACATGTCCCTGGTCAACATACTGTACTTCGACATCAAGAGCTTTTGCTGCTTCGTCAAGAATCTTCTTACACTGTGATCCAAGTACGTCTGTTGAAGACCAAATAGAAACACCAATTTTGATCTTGTCTGATTTTGAAGCACTCTTGTCAGAAGATCCACTTCCGCTGCCACCACATGCAGCAAGTCCGACTACCATTGTAGCTGCCATTGTAGCTGCTGTTACTTTTTTGAAACTTTTTTCATATTTTCTCCTCCATCTCCGTTTTCTTGATGATTTGATTATATTATTTGACTATGGTTTTTTCAAGAAAATACAAGAAAGTTTTCTTCCAAAGTTGTATTGTAACCATATGTTTCACCCATCAAAAACTAGTATTTTTTATCTGTTTTGTGCATTATGCCATTATTCGAACCTATTTTTTTCGATAAAAACCAGTTTTTTGTGTGTTATGTGTAAAATTTTTATGAACTGACAATACAACTTTGGTTTATACATTACTTGTATTGTAAATGTATACAATCCACACAGTTGTATACCTGTTATCTTCTTTTATATTATGCAAAGCAGTTCTTATTCTTTTATGTAAAGCTACACCTTCTATGCATTATCCACAACTCCCTCATCCTTCACCTGCAAAATTTACGCTTCATCCTTCACCTGCAAAATCAGCGCTTGACATAAGTCCGATTTCAGACTATACTCTTGTAAGTATGATTTCGGACTTACTTTGTATGATCGAAAATTCATTCATCTATATAATTGTATAAATGGAGGAAATTATGGATTCTACTATACTGATCAGCAAATATTTAAAAGAATACAATTGCTTATATAAAGAAGCAAATGAAATTTACCACGAAGCTGCCCGCAGACTGCATCTGTCTGACAGCGCTTTTGAGATTTTCTATGCACTTTTTGATATGGGTGATAACTGTCTGCAGCGTGATATCTGCAAGGCTTCCTGCCTGCCAAAGCAGACGATCAATTCATCCATCCGGAAACTGCAGGCCGACGGATATCTCACTCTTTCTCCCGGAAAAGGACGGAGTATGCATATCCATCTTACAGATTCCGGCAAGAAACTTATTCAGGAAAAGCTGCTTCCTCTCATCCAGATTGAAAATGATACTTTAGCTTCTTTCAGCCCCGAAGAATGTGAACAGCTTCTGCGCCTGAATGCTAAATATAATCATGCCTTACGTTCTAGGCTTTCTAAACTTGAGGAGGATCTATAAACTATGAAATTCAATTATCCGAACATTTTACTTATAAAAAACTTCTGCAATTTGTTTTTCCATCTATTATAATGATGATTTTCACATCCATTTACAGTGTGGTTGACGGACTCTTTGTCTCCAACTTTGTTGGAAAAAGCGCTTTTGCAGCGGTGAATCTGATCATGCCCTTCCTGATGGGCATCAGCGCTCTCGGCTTCATGATCGGAACCGGTGGTAGTGCCATCGTTGCAAAGACGCTTGGTGAAGGAAAGACAGAAAAAGCCAATGAGTATTTTTCCATGCTCGTCTATATCACTGCTATCGGGGGAATCATTATCGCAATCCTGAGTATGTTCCTTGTAAAACCTGTTGCCATTTTATTCGGTGCAAATGGTGCACTTCTTGACAACTGTATTTTATATGGACGTATTCTTTGTATTTCATTGCCTGCTTTTATGCTCCAGAATGTATTTCAGAGTTTTTTTGTAACTGCCGAAAAGCCACATCTGGGACTTCGCGTAATCGTGATCGCCGGCGTGACAAATATGGTTCTCGACTTTTTATTTGTAGCTGTACTCCACCTCGGGCTTCCCGGTGCCGGGTTTGCGACTGTATGCGGAGAGTTTATCGGAGGACTTTCCCGTTATTCTACTTTGGACGGAAAAATTCCAGCTTATTAAAGCTTGGAAAAACACATTCATGGCAGAATCTTATTAAAGACCTGTACCAATGGCTCGTCCGAGCTTATGACCAATCTTTCCAGCTCTGTTGTAAATGCTCTTTATAATATGCAGCTCATGAAATTTGCCGGTGAAGACGGCGTTGCAGCTTACGGAACGATCATGTATGTCAATTTTATCTTTGTTTCGATCTTCTTTGGTTATGCGATTGGAAGTGCCCCGATCGTCAGCTATCACTACGGTGCCAACAATCAGAATGAACTAAAGAATCTTTTTCACAAGAGTATCAGGCTGATTGGAACCTGGGCTGTTTCCTTATTTATCATCGCGCAGCTCATTGCAACACCACTCGCCACATTGTTTGTCGGTTATGACCAGGGGCTTTTTGAACTGACACGCAGTGGCTTCCGTCTGTACAGCTTTGCGTTCCTGATCAACGGGTTCAATATTTATGGCTCTGCATTTTTTACCGCATTGAACAACGGTCTGCTCTCTGCGCTGATCTCGTTTCTCAGAACACTGGTCTTTCAGATGGCTATAGTCCTTCTGCTCCCGCTTATTCTTGGAATCAACGGAGTCTGGTGTTCAGTTGCAATTGCTGAACTTTTAACTTTATGCGTTACCGGAACTTTTATCGTCCTGAAACGTAATACGTATCATTATTTGTGAACTACTCGGCAACTCAGTTACCAGAGCATCTGAATTTTGGCTGGATACCACCTTTTTTCAGGGTGCCGTTGCTAGAATCAAACTTTTTGAACCAAAAATAATATTTGTTATTGAACCAAATCATTCGAAGTGCTATAATCAATTTAAGTTTTGAACTTCACTGTTTTATTTTTAAATTGAACTTTTTAGTTTGAAAGGAGATTTTCAAATGACAACTTTCTCAGATAGACTTAAAGAGGCGATGTATGCACAGAACCTGAAACAGATTGATCTGGTTCATATCGCCGCAGAAAATAATGTAAAATTAGGTAAAAGCCATGTAAGCCAGTATGTGAGCGGAAAAACTGTTCCGAGAAATGATATCCTCCATTTTCTGGCAGATACGCTTCACGTAGATGCCGATTGCTGCTCGGTGACAGTCAGGAAAACTTACTGCTCGGGAAAACAACTCCGTTGCCCCAAAAGCTCCGTCTACCACTAAGACTTCTGGTTCTGTCGGAACTTCAAACTCTTCAAAAAGGGGAACTACACCGATGAAAAAGACAATAACCGACAAAAATGATAATGCAGGAAGTTCTGCCATGCATATATTCAAAAAATCATCCAAACTCGATAATGTATTATACGATGTCCGTGGACCGGTTGTTGAAGAAGCTGCCCGTATGGAAGAACGCGGTACCCACGTACTGAAGCTCAATATCGGTAATCCGGCTCCATTTGGTTTCCGCACACCGGACGAAGTCATCTATGATATGAGTCAGCAGCTTTCCGACTGTGAAGGATACTCTCCTTCTCAGGGACTTTTCTCTGCACGGAAGGCAATCATGCAGTACTCCCAGATCAAAAAGCTGCCGAATGTCACAATCAATGATATTTATACCGGAAATGGTGTCAGCGAACTGATCAACTGTGTATGTCAGCTCTTCTTGACAACGGAGATGAAATCCTGATTCCGTCACCAGACTATCCTCTGTGGACCGCCTGTGCAACACTTGCTGGCGGAAAGGCTGTTCACTATATCTGCGATGAACAGTCTGACTGGTATCCGGACATCGAAGATATGCGCCGTAAGATCACAGACCGTACCAAAGCTCTTGTAATCATCAATCCGAACAACCCGACCGGAGCACTTTATCCGAAAGAAGTGCTGCAGAAGATTGTTGATCTCGCAAGGGAACATCACCTGATCATTTTCTCAGATGAAATTTATGACCGCCTTGTTATGGACGGAAAAGAACATATTTCCATTGCTTCACTGGCACCGGATCTGTTCTGCGTCACCTTCAGCGGTCTTTCCAAATCCCATATGATCGCCGGATTCCGTATTGGCTGGATGGTTCTCAGCGGAAATAAAGCAATCGCAAAAGATTATATCGAAGGAATCAAGATGCTTTCCAATATGCGTCTCTGCTCCAATGTTCCGGCACAGTCTGTCGTTCAGACGCTCTCTGGGGCAATCAGAGCGTCAACGACTACCTCGTTCCGGGTGGACGTATTTACGAACAGCGCGAATATATTTACAAGGCACTGACTGACATTCCGGGAATCACTGCCGTCAAACCGCAGGCTGCATTTTATATGTTCCCGAAGATCGATGTAAAGAAGTTCAACATTGTAAATGATGAAAAATTTGCACTGGATCTGCTGCAGGATAAGAAGATCCTGATCGTACAGGGAAGTGGATTTAACTGGAAACAGCCGGATCATTTCCGGGTAGTATATCTGCCACGAATTGAAGTTCTGAAAGAAGCTGTGGGAAAAATTTCTGATTTCCTGAGTTATTATAGACAAGGGTAGAATGATAAGCACCGCCGGAAAAGAAAAATAGGGTACGGGTTCCGTTGCACTGGGCATTCCGATGAGCTCCCGAAACCGTCAATTGTGTCAGCAATAGCTTCCACAATTGACTGGATCTCATCTCCATAGTGCAAAGTCACCCGTACCCTATTTCTTTTCGGCTCCTTCTGCAATTTTACTGCATCTATAAATATTAACAGAAATAGAATCTTTTGCCCCTGGTATCATCATTTACATTTTCATATTTTAATTTTCTTATGAAAGCAATGCTCTCACTGCTTCTCCGTCAAACACAACTTCTTTTACATGATTTACCTCGATCTGGTACAGTGCATTTGCCGCAATATGTTCGGCTGCCTGCTCCAGATCACGGATTCCTGATGTATTGGAGTAAGTTCAATTATCACATCAAGACCTTCATCTGTCACCGTACACTCGTCCTGACGAAGGCTCATTCTCTTCAGGATCTTCGGAAGTGCAAATCTGGAGAAGATGATCTTCTTCTCTTCCGGTGTATAATCCGGGATATCGATAACTGCAAAACGGGACATGATCGGTGCACTGATCTGATCTTTTTCATTGGCAGTTGCAATCGGATATACGCCAACTGTCGGAACGTTACACTCAATATAGTTATCCGTAAATCCAAGGTTATCAAGGAGTGTCAAAAGTACATCCGCCGGATTCCCATTTCCTTTTCCGGATGCTGCTTTGTCCAGCTCATTGATGATGAATACCAGGTTGGATTCTCCTGCTGCCGCAAATGCTTCCATAATAATTCCCGGTTTCGCATTGGCGTATACACGGGAACTTCCTGTAAGCTGTTCCGGATCGTTAATGGAACTCATATCCAGAGTTGTCCACGGAAGCTTCAGGATACGTGCAATTGCATAAGCGATCTGCGATTTACCGGTTCCGGCTGGTCCGATCAGAAGGATTCCATACGCTGGAAGAGTGTGCGTTCTGTTGATCTGGATGATCGTCTCTATGATTCTCTGTTTGACACGTTCCATTCCGTAAAGTTCTTCATCCAGGATTCTTCTTGCCTCATCTGGATCAATGGATTCAAAATAATTGCTCTTCCACTGAATATTCATCATGATTGAAAGAGCTCTCTGCGCATGTCTTCTTTCTTCCGGTGACACTTCATGTGATCTTGCAACAGCAAGGTTTCTTCTTGCCCACAGACGGATATTGTCCGGAAGGGTTCTTCCTGCACAGTTCATAAAATCGGTGATACTCTGCAGGCTTGTCAGCTTCATGCTGTCGCCGTCCTCTTCCATTTCCTCATCCACTGCTTCTTCTGTCGATGCACTGCTTGCGAAAAGACGCTCGATCATGAACTGTAGGAACCATCTTCAGCTGAAAGCTTGGTTGCCCCACCGAATGCGATTTCACGGATCTTATATACTGCATAGCCGTCTGCACGGTTTTCACCGGAAAGACGGACATTGATGTGGTTCTCGCCCAGCCATTTAATCAGGCTCACAAATCTCGCATCGATCTGGAGAATGTCCGCACTTACAGTTCCATCTTCCTCGTCAAATTCAAAGGATGTCTTCTTGATCGGGTTGGTGAAAATACCACAGGAATGATGCTTCCATTTACGGTTGCTGTTATCCAGAACCAGCATCGGTTTCTCCGCTGTCGCTTCTGTCTCATTCGAGCGGAATGTTGTATAAGTACATTCCTGGAACTTTTTTCATCTGATGTGTGTTTAAAATCAAAACTGGCATGATTTTACTCCTTTTTCCTTTTATATTTGCTCTTTTCAAATTGTATATTCTTGCACATTTTATGAATAGTCTGTACCTATCTTAACACACTTGTTGCATATCTGAAAGTCAAAACCATTTCTTCATAGTATTTTTATTCATTTAGATTTTTATTTTCCTTCTGCTCCAGTCCTGCAAAAAACAGCTCATAAAATCATCTTCTCCTTCCAGTTTCGGTGAATTTTCCCCACCTCCATTGGTGCTCCGCTTCATCTCAGCACGAAATTCTTCTCCGGCACAGATCAGTCAATCTTAAGTTCCACTCTGCTGCCACCTGATTTTTCTTTTGTTACCACGATCTGTTTATCAATTCTTGCTTTCAGTTCCTGCACATGGGAAATGATTCCCACCAGACGGTTGCCTTCCGTAAGACCGTTCAGCGCTTTCATCGCCTGTTCCAGTGACTCTTCATCCAGTGAACCAAATCCTTCATCGACAAACATGGTATCCAACTGGATTCCTCCTGCCGATGCCTGAATCTCATCGGAAAGTCCAAGTGCCAGTGAAAGAGAAGCTTTAAAGGATTCCCCGCCGGAAAGTGTCTTCACGCTTCGCTCAGAACCATTATAATGATCGATCACATTCAGTTCCAGACCACTCTGACTCTTTCGGTCATCCGTATCAGTCTGACGTTTCAGCTCATATTGTCCTCCACTCATCACCATAAACCGCGTATTTGCACGGGCAATGATCCGGTCAAAATAATTGGTCTGGATGTAGGTTTCAAATTTGATCTTTTCTTTGGAACCGCCTTTGATTTTTCCGTTTACCGTATCGGAAATCTCACGCACCTGTGTCCAGTTCCGCTCAAGCTCCAGAAGTTTTACACTCTGCTTGTCGATCGCATTCCTGATTTTCAGATTGTTCTCATAACGGATCCTGATCTCTTCCATCTGTTTTTGAAGCGCTTTTTTCGCACCTGATACTTCCTGTCGTGCCTGGACAAGCTCTTCCATATCGGTTTCTTTATTACCTGCAATCTGCTTCTCCAGCGTTTTCTTCTTCGTCTTTGCCGCTTCTACCGACTGATACAGTCCTGGAATGCCTTCTGGGCAGCATTCAGATTCTTATCGATCTCTTT
>ENA-OQAS01000428-OQAS01000428.1-human-gut-metagenome-genome-assembly--contig:-NODE-428-length-22040-cov-2.080728_pt1 | contig 22040 bp, 30 predicted proteins | sample MGYA00242733_ERZ504523 | MGnify/ENA primary metagenome ERZ504523 (study PRJEB26092, sample SAMD00036239) | human gut metagenome | host: Homo sapiens | study: EMG produced TPA metagenomics assembly of...
TGAGAATTTCCACGGCTTCCACAAAGTCATATTCCTTGACCTTGATGAGATAGTCGAGGGCAGAATAGCCGCCGAAACCTCTCGACCACCAATACCATTTGCCGTTGGAAATCTTTAAGCTGTCGTGTTCTGCGGTACAGTACACATTGCTTGTGCCTTTGACCTTAACAAGATTGCTCGGCTCAAACTCCCGCAGATAGGATAACAGGTCAATCTGGCGTACCCGTTCAAGCACATCTGGGTCAATCTGCACGTAGGGTCGGTTAGTTCTCAATGGATAAAATCACCTCCAGAAATAGAAAAAGCCGAGGGGATTTCGTTAAATGAAAACCTCTCGGCTATGTAAAATATAGTTCTTTTAGAATGAAAAAAGCATCCCTTTTTCTGTTGCGATATTATAAATCCATTTGTTACCCGTAGGGCTTACCAAATTACTAATATTCGCAATTTCCTTAATTGTTTTTTCTACAAACTCTGAATTATGCAACTTATAATTTTTTGCAAAGCAATCGCAGCACTCCTGCATTTTTGCATCGGCAGGTGGAAAAAGAGCCATTGGAACATCTTTTGCATCTAAACGACCCTTGATATTACCTCCCGATATTAGGCTTGCATTACCGTCACGCCCTTTACCTGCTATGAGAAAATAGAACGGCAAAGCTAATATAGCATCACAATTTGTATCGGCTACTCGCTTATAAAATGCTTTTATAATATCAAGTAAATCATCGGTAGTTAGGCAATCTTTATTTGTCGCCTTGTTCAAATCTATTGAAATAGCCTTTTCAATAGCTGCGTTACCTGCACTTGAAAAGCTAAATGGTCATTTATCATAAGGACTTGTCTAAATCATCTGACAAAGTTTTCCCGTCAATACTTGACCCTCGCTTATCGCCTGCAATAATTATACGGTTATTTTCTTTTATTCCAAAGATAACACTCACAAACTGTCACCTCCTTACTGATTTAAAAATCATACCACATTTTTATGAATTTTTCCACCTCTGCGGCTATGTAAAAGCGGCATCAGCTCCACGCCAATGCCGCCGTTCTCGGTTATAAAATTCCTGCCTTTTTGAGATACCCAACGCTGTCATAGCACCCTCTGAAATAGATTGCTTCCTGCTGCATATCGCTGAGCCTGTTCCGAAGCTCCAAAACTTCTATCAAAGCCTTACACTCCTGCTCGGATAAATCACTCGGCTTTTCCGTATCCAAAACTGCCATCACTTTGGGATACTCCTTGTAGAGTTCCTCTATCCTTTCCTCTGTGGAACGGTATTCTGGATTTTCTTTGGGCAGCTTTGCGATAACGGAGCTTAGATATTCAGCAAAGATGTTGCTATGCACATCAACAAAGGTTTCAAATCTGAAATTATCAAGCACACCTTTCACCTCCGACATTTACTAATCTACACCTATTATACTTCCCAGAAATCAGCAATACAAATATGCAAACCGCATTATCTCTCCCGACTTGCACATTTTCTTTCGGGCTGTTCTTCTGTCTGCTCTGGCTCAGTATCCATAACGGAAGTATCTTTTTCATTCAGATTCAGCTCAATGTTAAGAGCGTTCAGCCGTTCTGTTTTTTCTTTCAGCTCATCTTCAAAGGCAAAAGGCTTCTTGATTTCCTCCTTTGCGGTTTCAAGCTGTACGATAGTTTCCGCCTTTTTGGTCTTGGCAGCTTCCAGTCTAGCAGGGAGCTTTGACAGCTCGTTTTCAATTCGGGTCAGATTTCCGAGGGCATCAGCACCTAAATTCACCTTATGCTTTGCCTTTCCGCAGAGGTTCATACAGTAATGGGCATTGACAATATCATAATAAATCTCCATTCGGAAACCTCGGTAGCTGCCGATTTCGGTAGGTGCGGACATCGGATAATCCTTGCAGATTGCAAGGAGCATCTCGCCTGCGTCTGCCTTTTCGGTGTAGGTCACTCCTGTTAATGTCATCGGGCAGAACTTATCCTCACCCTGCGGCTTGTGCTGCTCGGCAAGAGCTACATCATTTTCATAGCCTGCAATGCGTTCCTCATACTCTTTAATGGTCTGGGGATAGTATTTCAGCACCCTGTCCTCAAGGTCGTAATGTTCGGAAAGATAACTCTGCTTTAACACTCGGAGCTTGGAAACCTGTATATCCAAATCCATCTTTCCTTAAAACGGGCATCGCCTGTGGCAAGCATTTTAACCTCCGCAAAGGAAAGGGCAACCTCGTCCACATCTTCGGCAGAACGGACAGGGCTTTTGCTCGTCATTATCTGGCTGATAAATTTCTGTTTGCTCTCCACCAACTGATATAGGTAGGCATCAAAAGTCTGCTCGGTCACATAGCGGTAAACCTCCACCTCTGGGAACATATTGCCCTGCCGTTCAATACGCCCCTGCCTTTGTTCAAGGTCGGAAGGACGCCACGGACAGTCAAGGTTATGGATTGCTATGAGCCTGTCCTGCACATTCGTACCTGCTCCCATCTTCAGAGTAGAGCCGAACAGCACACGGACTTCACCGCTTCTGACCTTGCCGAACAACTCCTTTTTCTGTGCATCGGTGGTCGCTTCGTGGATAAATCGTATCTGCTCCGCAGGGATACCACGGGCTATCAGTTTCTCCCTCATATCGTCATAAACATTGAAAGTACCGTCATTTTTCGGGGTGGAAAGGTCGCAGAACACAAGCTGTGTCGCTTTGGTATCGGCGTGTTCCTCCCAGATACGGTACACATTATCCACGCAGGCATTGACTTTACTGTCTGGGTCATCTGGCAGCATCGGGTCAATCATCCTCTGGTCAAGAGCCAGTTTCCGCCCGTCATTGGTTATCTTGAGCATATTGTCAATGTTCGGCTCGACAAGCCTTGCCCTGACTTTCTCAGCCCGCTTCGCAAGGGAAGCTACCATTTCGGTCTGTATCTCACTCGGCTTAGTCTTAATATTGTGGTAATTGACCGTTGGCACAGGGAGCTTTAGCATATCGGCGGTCTGTATATCCGCCACCTCACGGAACATCTGCATCAGCTCTGGCAGGTTATAGAACTTGGCAAACCTCGTCTTGGCTCGGTAATTTGTGCCTTCGGGTGCTAATTCCAGAGCTGTAACCGTTTCTCCAAAGGTAGAAGCCCAACTGTCAAAATGCTGCAAACCATTCTGTGCAAGGGTGTCATACTGCAAGTACCTCTGAACGGAGTACAGCTCAACCATTGAATTGCTGACAGGCGTACCCGTTGCGAAAACCGTGCCACGGTTGCCCGTGATTTCGTCCAGATAGCGGCATTTCATAAAGAGGTCGCTTGATTTCTGGGCTTCGGTCTGGGCGATACCTCCTACATTTCGCATCTTGGTGTAGAGGTACAAATTCTTATAAAAATGGCTCTCATCAATGAAAAGCCTGTCAACGCCGAGCTGTTCAAAGTCGATAACCGTATCCTTACGCTTGGTGTCGTTAAGCTTTTCGAGCTTCGTCTTGATTGCCTTTCGGGTTTTCATTAGCTGTTTGACCGTGAACTGCTCGCCTTTGGATGCCTGCACATCGTCAATGCCACGCTCAATATCATCAAGCTGCTTCTCCAACTGTTCCCGCTGTCGTTCTATGCTCATCGGAATTTTTCAAACTGAGAATGCCCGATAATGACTGCGTCATAGTCGCCTGTGGCAATCCTACCGCAGAACTTCTTGCGGTTTCCTGTTTCAAAATCCTGCTTTGTTGTAACAAGGATATTTGCACTCGGATAGAGCCGCAGATACTCAGAAGCCCACTGACCGACAAGATGATTCGGCACAACAAACATAGATTTCTGACATAAACCGAGCCGTTTGCTTTCCTGTGCGGCGGCTACCATTTCAAAGGTTTTGCCTGCTCCCACCTTATGGGCAAGAAGCGTATTGCCGCCATAAAGGATATGGGCGATGGCGTTGACTTGATGTGTCTTAGTGTGATTTCTGGACTGATACCTCCGAAAGTGATATGGCTTCCGTCATATTCACGGGGTCGCACAGAGTTAAAAGTGTCGTTGTAATAACGGACAAGACGGTTTCGCCGTTCTGGGTCTTTCCATATCCAATCCTGAAATGCCTGCTTGATGACTTCCTGCTTCGCCTGTGCCGCCGTAGTTTCCTTTGCATTGAACACCGCTTTTTTATTGCCGTGTTCGTCATACACATAATCAAAGATACGGGTATCACGCAGATTTAAGGTGTCCTCAATAATGCGATAGGCGGAAGCTCTTTTCGTACCATAGGTGCTGTCCGCCTTTACATTCCCCATATCGGAGCTTTTATTCTCTATGAACCAGTCTCCGTTTATCGGGGTGTATCGTACCTTTAATCTGCCTGCGGCATAACTTGACGGAGTTAAAAGCTCCATCACAAACCGCTGTATATCTTCCTGCGGTATCCAAGTTGCACCCAGACGGACAGAGATTTCCGCCGCCGAGAGGTCTTTGGGAATGACCTTTTCCAAGGCTTCCACATTAACTGCAAGCTCTGGGTCATTCTTCGCAGCAAGATCCGCAACCGTCAGCTTGTTTCGGACATTTCCTGACAGATACTCGTCTGCGGCTACATAGGAAACATGCTCACAGTTCGGTACTTTGAAGATAACACCTTGTAAATCCTGCACAAGCTCAGCCTGCGTTTTGCCTGTGAGCTGCTCCATATAAGGCAAATCAACACGGGCTTTCTCCCCGATAGAGAGGGCGAGGGCTTCGCTTGCAGTTTCAACCGAAGTTACTTCTCGGTGGGGTTTGATAGTCCGCTTTGTGAACATATCTGCCTTCCGTTTGAAGTTGCCCTCATCATCAAGCACCTCCAGAGAACATAGAAGGAAGTAGCTCTCATCTGAAGCAAAAGCAAGATAGTTTCCTCGGCTGTTGATTAGACCGTATTTTGCGGTATAAACATCATACAGACGGTTGAGGTTTTCCTGCTCGGTGCGTATCATTTCCTCTGGGTAATCATCGGTCTGATACTCTATGAGCTTACGCACACAGTCACGAATTTGGATAAGTCCCTTAATACGGTTTTCTGCGGTCATCGACACAGAAGCAGGTTGCATACGGTCATTCTCTCGGAAGTAAACCCTGCCGTCCACCAGAGTAAAAGAGAAGTTACGCACATTCGGGTCAGCAGGAACGGAAAGCTCCTGCTCATCGGAGATTTCATCACCCCTATTATCAAGCTCTGGGATTTCGCCGTTTATCCTCTGAACTGCATTGGACAGAAGCTCGGAAAGTGGTATATCCTTACGGGCTTTACAGACAGGCTCGAAAGTACCAAAGCGTGTGTTTTCCATCTTTATCTCGCCCAACACCATTTCGGGGTGTTCGACAAAATATCTGTTCATCGTAACACCGTTTTCGTCCGTATCAAGGTGTACCCAGTCTGGCTCTATATCCATCACTCGGTCACGCTTTTGCAGGATAAGAATATCGCTCGTGACTCCGTGCCTGCGTTTGCCTTAAAGGTGTTGTCTGGCAGACGGATAGCACCTAAAAGCTCGGCTCTCTGGGCAATATACTTGCGTACCTCTGGACTTGCTTTATCCATCGTACCCTTTGAGGTAATGAACATCACAACGCCGCCGGCACGGACTTATCCAGAGCCTTTGCGAAAAAGTAGTCGTGTATGAGAAATTTCTGGGCGTTGTATCGGCTGTCATTGACCCTTATCTCCCCAAAGGCACATTACCGAGGACTACATCAAAATGGTCGTCTGGGAGATTCGTTTTCTCAAAGCCCTCAATGGCAATGTTCGCTTTTTGGTAGAGCTGCTTTGCAATCCTGCCTGTGAGAGAGTCGATTTCCACGCCGTGGAGCTTGCTGTTTTGCATACTTTCGGGAAGCAGACCAAAGAAATTGCCTGTGCCGCAGGACGGCTCCAAGATATTGCCCTGTGAAAAGCCCAGGCGGTCAAGTACGTCATACATCGCCTTGATAACAACAGGCGGCGTATAAAAAGCGGTCAGCGTTGACTCCATAGCGGCATGGTATTCCTCTGGGGAAAGGCTGGCATATAGCTCCTTAAACTCCTCCGCCCACGCCGCATTGTGTTCATCAAATGCCATAGAAAGACCGCCCCAACCGACATACCGAGACAGGACTTCCTGTTCTTCGGGTGTGGCAAGGCGGTTTTCAATTTCAAGCTCGTGCAGCAGGTTGATTGCCGCCATATTGTTACGGAATTTTTCTTTTGCTCCGCCGATACCGATGGCATCATCGGTAATACGGAAATTATGACGGTCTGTGGCAAGAGTTTCCGTTTTTTCTTCGGGTGGTAATTCGGTTTTTTCCTGTTCCAATAGCTTTTGGATATAGCCGATTTTCTCCACTCGGTTTATCGGAAAGCCCACATTGTTCTGGAATGTGATGTCACGCAGGGACACATCACCGCTGATTTTCCCGATGCTCTCAATGAGATATTTACGGTTATCTATGATGATTTCCCTGCCTATGAGGTCATCTGTGGATTGCTCCATTTCAATGACAGGAGCTTCTGAGCCATTCACTTTATCGGCATTCGCCTGTGGTTTTTCTTCGGCTTCCTCGGCTGTCCTGTACCAATCACTTTCGGTAGCCATAATCTCATCAAGGAGCTTCTCGTCCTCTTGGGTCAGCTCGGTGTGCTGTTCCAAGAATGGGATAAACTCATCTCTGCCACGGAGCAGGCTTTCTCGGTCATCTCCATATAGCTGTTCGCCCTTTGGCGATAAGGCATAATCGTAAAAATTCTTAATATGGGCAATTAAATCGCCCTCACCATCGCCAATATCAAACCGCCCTTCATAGTTAAATTCCTCGCCGCCGATAACAGCCTTGATAACAAAATCTGTCTTGTGATACCACCCGATATTTTTATCGCCCTCACGCTCACGGTGCTGTTTCTCGTCCAAAATACCAAGCAGCTTATTCCCCAGAGCAAAGCTCAAATCCGTATAGCGGTCATTAAGCTGTCTGTCATAAAAGGCAGGGTGTTCGGAAAAACCGATAGAAAACTGTATTCCGTCCTGCTTTTTCTCGGACGGTGCTTCTGTCCTCTGTTTCTCGGTTACGACCACCTTCAGATGGTCGTTTGCAGGATTTTCCGTTAGCTTTTCTTCAAAGTCGGCTCGGCTGTATTCCTGCCCCAAGATAGGGAACTCGGCATTTTGCAGATAGACCTTTTCCTCGGTAAGTGTTGCAATCTCATATTTATCCGCACCGATATACACCACATCGCCCTCATTGTAGAGGTAGCAAAGTGGGTGCAGCTCCCTTAATTCCTCGGTAAACTTCCACCCATTACTGCGGCTGAAAACCGAGGTCGTTTTCCATTGTACCTGTGCAAGAAGTCTATGAGCTGTTGAACGGTTGAGGGGTCGGATAAGTGCTGTTCCATTTGCTCGGCGGTAACATCTGCAAGGTCGCTTCGTTCCACAACAGATAACAGGTCTTTTTCGTACCTGTCCAAGTCACGGATAAAGTCAGATAGCCGCAAAGCAAGGGTATCCCGTTTGTCGGCAGGCGGCAGGTCACGATGGGCGTCGATAAAACGCTGCCTTGCTATTTTCCTCTGGGTGTCAATCTCATATTGAGGGGCTGACACGCTCTCCAGATAATCGGCATAATGGTCTTTTTCTTTCGGATTGAGATAGCGGTTATCCTTAATCAGCTCACGCAGACGCTTTTCAACCTGTGACCATTTTAACACAAGGTCGTGATTGGTATAAGTGCCGTTTCGGTCAATGGCAAGACCTTTGCTGTCATACCAAGAATGACCGCTGAAACCATCGGGGAAGATGTGCGTACCGCCGCCCGTTCCATACTCATTTTTAAGGAACTCAATATTTTTCTGTCTGTCCTCGCCCTTTTGGAATTGGCGGTAGATGCGGTATTTTCCGTCCGCAACACCGCTGCCTTTCTGAAGTACGGAGTCAATATCTTCTTTGGAAATAGCAAAAGCAGAGGCTTTTTCGTCCTCTGCTTTTGCTATCATTTCGATTTGTTCATCTACGGTTGGAAGATTGACCCTAACCTCATCCTCTTTGGCAACGCTACTTGTAAATCAGTTCGGTCAGTATCACTTCCTCCGCTTGGCTGCGGATGTTGTTCATCAGTCCGACCCACTGCATCGGTGCTTTCTCTTTCAGTTCCTCTGTCACGCCCTGCTCGGCTGAGAGCTGCTTCGTCAGAAGCTCCAACCTCTGGAGTGCTGTCTGCTCTACCTCGTGCAGATGCCCGTTCAGCCTGCCCGATGTCAGCAGGTTGAGATAGGTCACTCGCTTGTGCTTCTCCAGATAATCCCTGTGCATCAAAGCGTACCTGCCAAGCGGAAGCTCTGGCTCTGTCGGTAATGTTAGGTCGGGAATAAGATAATCCCCCTGTCTGCTGTAAGTGATTTCGCTCATTGTATTCGCTCCTTTCGGGTTGTTGTCTGCCTTTATCATACTGAGCCTGCGTTCTTTGTGCAAAGGTGCGATTCTGGTCTTTTTCCGCCATTTGCACATTTCGGATAGACTGTGAGATTTCCCGTAACGCCATTTCCGCAATATCGCTCGTGGCAACGCCGATGGCGTTTATCGTTGCAGGGGTATTGAAATTTACAATATCCGCAAAATCCTCTCGGTCAAAAACTCATTCGTATCCAGACCGCAGCGGCTGATCAGCATAAAAGCAACGCTGTTTGCTGCCAGCCGCCTGTAAATGACTTCTATATTAAAGTCGTCCAGTTCTTCCAAAAAGCTGTCTTTCGTGCAGTCCTTTAACTGAGAAAAATAGTCTTGCAGATTGTCCTCCACGGCGTTCTTTGCCGTTTCCATTAAGGCAGAAGCAAGGTCAGTGCTTTCCACATCTCCAAACCTGTCCGAGAGCCTTTCCATAACAGCCTGCTCGTATCGCTCATCCATCTGCCATATCGGAACAGGGCGGCTGCCATAATAGCCTCGTGGGTGTCGGACACATCAAAATAGTATTTCAGCGTATTCCTGCGACCTTTCGGGTCAAATACGGCAATACCCTTGCTGTCCTTATTGACCCAACGCTTGAACTGCCTGTTCCAAGTTTCGAGCTTCGCAACGGCGACAGCATCGGGGCGTTGGGCGTATATTAAAAGCTGTTCGTCAAAACGGCATTTATAGTTGCGGCAGGCAGAGGACAGAAAGCCCTGCCACGCCTGCGGATTTTTGCAACCGCAACGCCTGTACGCCGATACAGCTCTGTGATTAGCTGATACTTCGCAGCCATTCAACCTACACCTCCTTATCGTTTCTGTTTCAAATATTTCTGTTTACTCACTCCGCACCACCGCCAAGAAAAGAAATGACCTTGTTCGATTTAATGCTCTTTTGCAGGTCATTGATGAGAGTAATATCCCCAACCGTGATGCCCTGCATAGAAAGAATATCGTCCATAGTCATAGCGGCAATCGCTTTTTCATCGGTAAAGCCTGCTTCCAAGACCTTATTCAAGACCTTGACGCTTTCTGATTAACAGCCATATTCTAAATCCTCCTTATCGTTCTAAATCCTTGTGCTTCGGTGTTTTCTGCGGCGTTTGTTCCGCAGGTTTCGGCTCATAGGTCGCCCCGTTTTTCTGCATACGCTCGGCAAACTCGCAGATGTGGTACAGATTGCTGCCGACTTCGGTATGGTATTCATCAATGAAGCGGCAGGGATACTCCCGTTTCTCTCCCCAAGAGGTTGTGACAATGACCTTTCCGCCGTCTGGGATACGGAACAGTTCTTTATATTGAGGGTCAATAAATCGGATACCTTGTTCTGCTTTCTGGATATGCTTATCAAGCCATTCCTTCACATAACAATAGCAGTAAAAATTATAGTCGCCTTTGGCGGGATTGCACCGAAGCAGAAAAGCGTGTTTCTCCGTATCCACACGGAAACCGTACTCCGTACAATAGTTGCCCTTTATCGCACTTTCGGGAAAATGCCTTGCAAACGCACTCATATCATAGCGGTTATGCAAAAGCCCTTTATCCTCCCGTAAAGCATTGATGACCGTATCAAGGTCTGCCTTAAATTCGTCAGATTTCCATTGTGGTCTAGTATCAAACCAAGTGGTGTAAAAGCCATAGCCCGTCGTGGCAAAGTCACCACGCAGATGCCCGATAGTGCCTGTCTGCCCCTCAAGCTGCATACTTTGGCATAGGTGTATTTCTGTTCTGTCGGGGTTAAGGTCTTGTCTTTATTTCATTACTCATTCGGCTGCTCCTTTCTTTCCTTTTTCTCTTTCTGCTCGTCTAAAATCTTGCGGATACAGACATCGCAGAAAATAACTGACCCGTCCTTATATCGGGGATAAGGACAGGTCGTGCAGTCATATTTTATTTTATCGCTCACGGTCATCACCGTTTTTCTCCTTCTGGGAAGGCTGATTATAGGGCATACGGCACTCTGACTGGTATCGTTCATTCAGCTTTTGCCGTGCAGCATCAAGCTCATTCGTGTAATAACCCCAGAAATAATTTGAGCCGCCCTTGCAGTACCAACACACATAAGGATTGGGTGCGTTGGGATTGTGACCGATGACAAGCTCTGTACTCCCGATAGTACAGCTCTCGATGATTTCATAGTTCTGATTAGAGCGTTTTTCTTCGTCCATAAGCACCTCTCTATTCTTTGGCATAACGCCGATAAGCTTTCTCGCCCGTGGCTCTCATTTTCTGAACAGGGCGGCTCCCTGCAAGCTCTGGATACCGTGCCTGCAGCTTGCGGCGTGTCCTGCTGACGCTCTCAAAGCTCGGCAGACCGAGATATTTGTGCTGCGTCATTATCTCCGCAAGCGGCATTGCCCCGCATCCTTCAGACAGGCATTACAAAGTGCAAGATACAGCACCATATCGTCATTTCTGGCATCTTCATTCTTTTCCAGAACAGCTCTGACTTTCTTTTCAATGGTTTTTAGGTTTCTCATCTTTACCTCCATAAAGGAAAGGGCGGCATCTTTCAGCCGCCCCAACCACTTACTTATTCTTTCTGTTACGGATATTCAGCCATACCGCCGCACCCACAATGAACACGACAAGCACGATTGCGATAATGGTTTTAGCGTCCATCAATTAGTCCTCCTTTTTCTTCTTTCTGTTCTTATAGCTGACAAATCCGAGACGCCCGCACCGACAACAGACAGAGCTGCAAGGCTTACCCATAAGCCCAGATTGAAGTCATCGCCTGTTTTCGGGGTATCCCTGAACTCATTGTGCATCTGCACGATAGCCGTAGCGTCCACCTTGACCGTTGCCTGTTTATCGGCAGGCAGGATATATCCTGCGGAAGCTTGTCACTTACTTCGGATACGGTATAGTCGCCAATCCGCAAGCCCTCAATCACGATTTCTCCGTTCTTATCTGTCTTAAAGGTCTGGTCATAGTCCACGCCTGTCACACGGAAAGAGAAGCCCTCCACCTTACCGTCAGAGGAAGTCTTTACGATTTTAAGAGAGCCTTTCTGTGCTGCATTGATAAATCCTACACCCGCCTTATTTTCCACGGTGTAGGTCTTGCCGTTCTCCTCAACGGATACGGAATACACATTTTCATCAAGCACAAAGCCTGTCGGAGCTTTGGTTTCCTTTACCAGATATTTGCCGTAGCGGAGTTCACTCATCTGGTAAACGCCGCCGTCAAGTTCTTTCATTTCGCCAAGCAGCGTATCGTCTTTATCCAGTTTCCCATCGCCATTAGTATCGGAGTAAACCTCAAATACCGCACCAGACAGCTTGTTGTCGGGATAATCCTCATCAACCTTTGTCAAAGCGATATTGCCCTTAATGAAGTAGTTGACAAGTTCGATTTCCACAACTTCGTCCACCTTGCCGATTGTCACGGCGATTTCTTCCTCGGAGAGTACATATCCTTCGGGCTTTCGATTTCACGGATTATCCAAGTTCCATACGGCACTTTGGCAAAAGAAAAACTACCATCATCTTTTGATGTGGTAGCGGCAATCGCATTTTCCTTTGTAAACTCGGTAGTTCCTGTCTTAAAGATACCGATAACTGCACCTCCCAGAGCCTTTCCGTCCTCATTAGATTTCTTACCGCTTACAGAGCCGTAAATAATGTCATTTGTGATAGCTTCGCCCTCATTGGCTGTGATGCGGACAGTTTCGGTATCCTGTCCTGCGTATTCAAAAGTAACAGGGTATTTTGCATCGCTGACAATATATGCGGAGTTGGTCGAGATTTCCTGCACATAATAGCTGCCCATCGGCAGGTCGCTGATAGCTTTCCCGTGACCGCTTCATCAAGGGAAATGACCTCAATTAGACCGTCCGCAGGAATGGTCTTTCCATCTGCGGCTGTGAGTTCCTCCGCCGCATACAAGCCAAAGGTCACATCAAAGATTTCCCCGTTCTTGCCAATGCCATAGGCTTCATCAATGGCAAGGCTCTTGATGAGGTCGATTTCAACACGCTGTCTCTCATTATAGAAAGAAGTACCCGTTTCCGTTACATCAACATTCTGTCCTGCATACACAAGCTCAACAGAATGGACTTCCTCATTCAGCACCATTCCATACGGAGCTGTGATTTCCTTAACCTCATATTTTCCGAGATACAATTCTTTGGATTTTGCTGTACCGTCCTTTCCTGTCGTAACGGTATCCACAACCTCGCCCTTTTTGGCTCTGACCGTTCCGTCCAGAGTGACAATATCCTCGGCTGCGGTAATCTCATAGACTGCACCCTCAAGACCTCTGACAGAGAAAATCGGCTGATACAATCCCTTATCGCCTGCCACGGAGCTGAATACCTCGCCAGACTTTTCTACTGTAATTGTACCTTTCTGTGCCATATTGGAGCGTACTACCTCAATAACGGTAATGCCGCTTTCTTCCTCGGAATTTTCCTGCACCACATCAAAATAAATAGGCTCGGAATTTAAGACATACCCATACGGGGCTTGCACTTCCACGAGGGAATAGCCTTTGCCGTATTCCAGCGTCTGCGGTGTGATAAGGTCGCCGTCTGCCGTAGTATAGAAGGTGTCAATGGTCGTCACTTCGGGATAAGTGAAAGTCATAGTCACAAGGTTTCCATTTGGGTCGTAAATCTGGAAGCCTGCACCTGCATACGGGATTGTATTACCTGTTTCCACATCTTTCTTTACGATTTTGATATAGCTCTCAAAGTTAGCGTTGTTGATAAGGTAGCGGTAGGTCTGACCGTCCTTGCTGATAAACACATCAAAGTCTTTCATCAGTTCACGCCCCTCCCAACCATAGGTCTGGCGGACGGTATAAATGCCATACGGCATATCCTTTGTCTGGGCAAAACCGTTCTCGTCACATGTCAGCACATCACGCTCGGTTTCCTTTGCATTTTCATAGCTGCCTGCGGATTTGAGGAACACTTCAAATACCGCACCTTCTTCAGGTGTTTCAATCTGGGTTTCTCCGTTGTCCGTATGCTTGATGATTGCGATATTGCCTTTGATGACCTGTTCATTCACATCGTTTGCGGTACTGTTCAGCTCTACCGTGTATAACTCTGGTTCTGCACCTACCTTGTGGATTGCAGTATCCAGAAGATACCCCTCGGACGGGCTGATTTCACGGACAGTCCAATCATTATCACAGATATAATACTTGGTCGTAAACTGACCGTTTTCATCAGTCGTGTAGGTGTCAATCAGTTCCTCACCCTTATAAATGCCGTAAACCGCACCCGCAAGAGAAGCGTCGCCCTGCGGAGAACCTGTTTCTGCATCGGTCTTTGTCACAGTCACTTGGAATTTCTTCAATACATTATCGAAGCTGCGTTTTGTGACCTTGTTCCATTCAATCGGAGCTGTCTGGGAAGCAGGAACGACATAGCGGACTGCGGTATCCACTTCCTCAACCACATACGGGGTATCGCCGCTGATAAGGACATTTTCAAACTTTGCCAGACCGTTTTATCAGTCACGGCATACTCGTCAACAGGCAAGCCGCTTAAAGATGTGCCGTAAAGGTGGAATTTCATTCCCTCCACCAGATTGTCCTCGGAAGTCTTGACGATTTCCAGACTGCCACGCTTCAAAGTATTGCTGAAGGTCACAGTAGAGGTTTTTCCTCCTAAGGGTCACGGTCTGGGTTTTCTGCGGCTCATAACGGTCAATGGACTGTTCTGTGACGGTATAAGTGCCAGGGAATAATCCCTCCACGGAGACAGAGCCGTCCTTTCCTATCTTAACTGTCTTATTGAAGTTATCACCTTTGATTGTAAAAGAGATACCCTCCACAACTCCGTCCTCAGAAGTCTTTTTGAGGGCAATCGTGCCTGTCGGCGTTTCGATATTGATATATGCAGACACGGTATCAGCATTCTCCACACCTGTTACCAAATCCTGCAAGTTCGGGTCGCCATAGGCAATGAGCTTTGCACTGCTGCTGACAGTCGGCACATTGTTCCTCTTTGCCGTAATGCGGACAGAACCGCTGATAGCTACGGTGGAGCTGATTGTCAGCTTATTTCCAGACTTCGATACGCTCACATTGCTGTCAGAGCTTGAAAAGCTGTAATCGGAAAGGACGCCGTTGCTGTCCGTCAATGTGATGCTGTACTTCCGTCCTTGTAGGCAAGCTCCTTTGTGATGTCATTCTTACCACCCGACATAAAGCTCGGAATGGTGTTATGCTCACGCAGCATCGCAACAATCTGGTCATACACTGCCCTTGCTCCGCTGTTGGCATAATTTGAACCGAAGTGCAGGCTGTAAACGGTGGTGCTTGTCTGGTTATATGAGCCTGTGGCTTCACGGCAGCCTGTGACAAACTCCCATACGAGGGTCTGCGTGGCAAGCCATTTTCATCATCACTTCCCGACAGATTATTTCGGTTGCCTGATACCCATAGAGCAGGGCAAGTCCAACCGCCTTTTTCTGATTGGCTGAAAGGGCGTTCCAAGTATCAGAGGAAGCCTTTTTCAAGGTGTTTCTTGTTTTCAGCGGTACTCCCGGCTGAATACAAAATGCATTCTCTCCGTCCACAAACATACGGTACTTGTAATTTCCCGTTCCGCCTGCGGTATAGCCGCCGATATTCGCACTGGAATTGTACCTCATCGCATTACCGTTGCTGTCATAGGTGTGGGAAAAGGAAATCGTCCCGATGTCACCCGCAGCAAACGCCGTCGCAGGCATTATGGATAATGCCGTGACCGCAGCCATTACAAAAGCCGCAGCCTTTTTGAATAATTTAGGGATTTTCATAGTTACCTCCTGTAATTTGGATTGAATATTTTGCCTTACTGACCGAAAAAGCTGCCCGTTATGGACAGCTTAAAGTATTTCTTTTCTCGGATAGTTACTGGCAGTAGTTAGGGGGTGAGGTGTGGAGAGGGGAAGCCAAATAATGGCTATCCACTCAAAAAGGCAGACCTCGCCCTCGGTGTGTGGCTATCTCTCGTGAGCCTTGTTCCGCTGCAAGTGTCGGTTATAAAACTCCAACGCTTTGACAACAAAATCCGTTTCCTGCCCTTTTGGAACAGTCTTGGGAATGAGCTTGGTTATCCTCTCGTCACGGAAAGCAGATTTTTCCTTCTGGTTGGGCTTTTCTTCCTCCATAATGGACTGGATAACCTCGGAAGTGAGCTTGCCGTCTTGGTTATACTTCTTCATTTTGATAGCCTGTGCCAATGACGGGGTAGCATCGTTGTACTCCATTGCTTCAAGCAGGGTGTATTGCTGTTCCTCGGTCAGATAGGAAATTTCAACCGCAGGACGAAAAGCAATCTGCCTTTCATCTACATTTGCAGGATTTCGGGCACAAGCTCCGTTAGACGGATATAGCGGAAGATTTGATTTTTGCTTTCACCGACTTTTTCGGCAAGTTCATCACTTGAAGTAGCGAACTCAGAATTATTACCCACTGGGGAATAATTTTCTTTTGCGGGTCTGCCTGCCTGTCGTTTCATAGCTTCCAACCGCATTTTATACGCAAAGGCTTTTTCACTTGGTAGAATAACGGAGCGTTGGAGATTACTTTCCACCATCACAATAATGGCTTCGTCACGGGTAAGCTCTTTAACCTCGCATTTCAGCGTTTCAAGCCCCGCAAGTTCACAAGCCTTTTTTCGCCTGTGACCGCTGATAAGCTCATACCGTCCGTCCTCTTTTAAGCGAACTGTCGCAGGGGTCATTACACCGTTTCGCTTGATACTCTCGACAAGCTGTTCCATATCCTCGTCCATTAAAACCTTGAACGGGTGGTCTGGAAACTCGTCAATCTCCGATATGGGAATATCCCTTATCTTAGAGAGCTTTGCTTCCTCACGGCTTTCGTCCGTTTGGAAAAGGTCATCGTATGCGGTCAGCTCGATTTTGGTTTCTCTGCTTCTCGCCAATCTCTGCCACCTCCTTTCCTAACTGCTCATAGGCTGCGGCAACCTTGCCGCTTTTGTCGTAAGCAAAATACTTTTGCCTTCTGCGGTAGCTTCCACCGCACGGATAGAATGAGGTATCTCGGTATCAAACACCTTGATTTTCTGACCGTATGCACTTTTGACCGTTGCCGTAATCTCCTTAGAAATGTTGGTACGGGGCATTACCATAGTCATTAAGATACCGTCTATCCGCAGCTTTGGATTGATTTGCCGCTTGACCATTGATACGGAGCGAAGCAAAAGCTCCAGACCTTTAGCCGAGAGATAGTGGGGCTGTGTCGGGATAATCACGCTGTCAGCCACCGCCAGAGCATTGATGGTTATCATACCTAAGCTCGGCATACAGTCAATAAGCACATAGTCGTAATTCTTTTTAACCTCATTGACATAGGTTTTCAGCACACGCTCACGGCTCATTGCATTGATTAGCCTTACCTCAAAGCCCGACATCTCAATGTTTGACGGAAGCAGGTCAACGCCCTCGCTATGGTGAATAATACCCTGTGAAACATCAAGCGTTTTATCGTCTATGATGTTCTGCATCACAGTAGAAAGCGTTATGGGAATATCGTCTGGTCTGTTATAACCCAGAGCCATCGTGAGATTTGCCTGTGCATCGGCATCAATCAGCAGGACTTTTTTACCCTGCTGCACCAGACTTACACCCAGATTGACCGCTGTGGTTGTTTTTCCGACACCGCCTTTCTGGTTAGTCAGAGCAATCACTTTGCAATTTGACATAGATGCGTCCTCCTTTCGCATAGATTTAGCCACTTTGTCAAGGTGGCTATGTAAACAGTACCAGAGAACGCAAAAAAGCCGCCTACTCTTAAAATCAATAAGAATAAGCGGCTTTGTAATTTGCCTTAGACATATTCAATTTTCATTCTCTTGGTCGGTGCATTTATGACCTTAAAAACAAGCTCATCAACACAATCCGTATATCTGCCTTGCTGAATGAGCTGATTTTTTTAACTCTACAAGGCTATGTATTAAAAGTTTTCTTTCGTGGCTATCCAAATACAGATGATTAAATTTCTCTCTCATAAGCACACCTCCACTTCTTTAGCTTCATTATATTGGAAAGCAGGGGAAAGGACAAATCTGCAAAAAGGGACAAAAATAAGCGTACCACTATTTCTAATGATACGCCTATCCTCATTAAATCACTTCAAAATGCTTCAACGCATCCTTTATGGCTTCCACTTTCTCTGCTGTCGGATGCTTCCTCGGCTGTTTCAATTCCTCTACCGCATTAGGAGCATCGTACATTGGCAAGCCTAAATCTCTCTTTACCTCTGCGATATATGCGGTATGTACCTTGAAGCCGTATTTAGCTTCTATGTACTCCTTTATCATTTTGTAGGTCACTCGTTCTTTGGGCTTATATTCTTCGGCTCTTTTAGCGATATTATCAAGCGGAACTTTTCCCTCACCCTCGCCAAACTCAACTTTTACGTTGATATGTCCGTCTGGCTTTTTGTGGGAAAGCAGTACTACCGTCTCTATATGCTCCGTGCTCGGGAAAAGATCCACACACCCAATCCGTTCTACCTGATATCCTCTTCCCTGCAACATCTCCAGATCTCTTGCCAGGCTGGTCGGCTTGCAGGCAATATAAACCATTCTTTCCACACCAAATCAATGATCTTTTCCAGTGCTTTCGGATGCACACCATCTCTTGGTGGATCCAATACGATCAGATCCGGTACTTCACCCAGATCATCGATTACTTTCAACACATCTCCAGCCCAGAAGGTACAGTTATCGAGTCCATTTAAAGCAGCATTTTCTTTTGCAGCCTCTACCGCCTCTTCAACGATCTCCACACCTACTACTTTTTTTGCCACTGGTGCAAGGATCTGTGCAATCGTTCCGGTTCCACTGTAGAGATCAAAGATTACCTTATCTTTTGTCTCACCGATATAAGATCTTGCTGCCTCATAAAGCACTTCCGCGCCAAGGGAATTAGTCTGGAAGAAAGAAAATGGTGTGATCTTGAACTTCAGTCCCAGAAGTTCCTCATAGAAATAATCCTGTCCATATAAGGTTCTGGTTCCTTCATCTTTCACCACATCCGCAAGGCTGTTGTTGGTTGTATGAAGAATTCCGGCAAGCTTCCCATCATAAGAAAGACCGGTAAGCTTTTCCACCAGTCCGGCTTCATCTAGCTGTGCCTCCGATGTTGTTACCAGATCAATCAGAATTTCTCCGGTGCGAACTGCCTTTCTCACAAGAAGATGACGGAAAAATCCAGTATGGCGCATTCTGTGATAATACGGAAGACCTGTATCTGTCGCAAACTCCAGAACAGCCTTTAAAATTCGTCTGAAATCCTCATCCACGATCTTGCATTCTGTAACATTTACAATATCGTGAAAGCTGCCTCTTTATGCATGCCAAGCGCAAGAGGTCCGTCCTTATATTCGTCTCCAAAAGAAAATTCCATTTTATTGCGGTATCCCTCTCTGACAGGGCTTTCTTTAACACCCTCCCAGATATAATCACCATCAACCGCCGCATCCATCATTGCATGGATCTGCGCTTCCTTCATCTCCACCTGCTTTTCATACGGCAGATTCTGATAAGTGCATCCGCCACAGGCTCCAAAATGCGGACATGCCGGCTGACATTCTTCCGGTGAATGCTCCAGAATTTCCAGAAGCCGGCCCTCTGCCTGACCTTTTCGTATCTTATTCACCGCGAAACGCACCTTTTGTTCCGGAACGGTATTCTTCACGATCACTTTTTTTTTCTTCGTCCTCTACCACGGCAAATCCTTTATTCGGGAAATCTACCCTTTCTATATATCCTTCTAATATCTGTCCTTTTTTCATCTATCTATATACCCTCACATAGAAAAGGCAGGAATCTTTGACAATTCCTGCCTTCGCTGCTTTCTTAATATTACTGTACTTCATCTTCATCACTGAAGAAATCATTGTCGAAATCATCGTCAAAATCTTCTTCAAAGTCTTCCAGATAATCCGGAGTAAAGAAACAATATACTGCATATGCAATTGCTGCAACTGCTGCTACCGCACCGATAATTGCAAGAATCCAGAGAACAGTTGTCTTCTGATCATCATCTTTCTTATGCATCATATCGTTGAGTTTCGTTGTTGCAAGTAATTCTTCGATTCTGTTCATCTCCATACACGCCCTTTCTGCCGTCACTCTCTGCTTCGGCTCACTCATTGTTTATAGCTAGTATACCACAAATCCATGCATAATTTCCACCATATTGCACAGATTTTACGAAAAAGAATGTGTTTCTTAGGCACATAGTGCAATTTTAGTCAATTTTCTGCAGTTTTGCAAACATGGCAAACATCTTCTTCGTGCCCGCCGTATCAAAATCCACAGTCACTTCATAGTCTCGTCCGCCTTCTGTGATCTGTGTCACCAGACCTTCCCCAAACTTAATATGACGCACTCTGTCCCCCACATCATATCCCGGACCTTTTCCCTTGGTCACAGTAAACTGCTGTGCAGGCTTTGTCGCTGCGAACGCTTTTGTCGCAAATGCCTGCTTTGCCTGACGGTAAGCAGATACCTTTGGTTCCTCCTCTGTCTGCTCTTTTTTGAACAGAGCACCGGTAGAAAGCAGACTCAGCGGAATCTCTTTTAAGAATCTGGACATCTTATTATACTGTGTCTCACCGTGTACCATCCGTCGTCTCGCACAGGTCAGCGTCAGATTCTCCTTTGCACGGGTAATTCCCACATAGCAGAGTCTTCTCTCTTCTTCAAGCTCCGCCGGATCATCTGCCGTGATCGTCATATAGCTTGGAAAAATCCCATCTTCCAGACCGGCAAGATAGACGTGTGGAAATTCCAGACCTTTCGCACTATGTAAAGTCATCAGCACCACATAGTCCGTCTCCTCATCAAGACTGTCGATATCTGCAACCAATGCCACTTGCTCTAAGAAGCCGGAAAGTGTCGATTTTCATCTTCTGCTTCACAGGACTCCTCGTATGCAACAATTTTATTCCGGAGCTCTTCAATATTTTCCAGACGGCTTTCTGCTTCTTCATCAGAATCTGCCTGCAGTTCTTCTACATATCCAGTTGCATCGATAATCTCATCCATCAATTCCGCTACACTCATGCGTTCGCCTTCGGCTTTAAAATGTTCAATCAGGGCTGCAAAGGATTCGATTTTGCCAAGCGCACGTCCGATTCCCGGAACCGATCCTGCAGCAGGATTGCTTCATAGAAACTGATCTCCCGTTCCGTTGCATAATCCTGCACCCTTCCGATAGTTGTCAGTCCGATTCCCCTCTTCGGTACATTGATGATCCTCCGTACTGCCAGATCATCTTTTCCATTATCTACTGTTTTTTAAATATGCCAGCAGATCCTTTATTTCGCGTCTTGCATAGAAGTTTACTCCACCAACGATCTTATACGGAACATTGGATACCACCATCTTTTCCTCGAATATACGTGACTGCGCATTGGTTCTGTATAAAATAGCGAAATCCTTATATTCTCTTTTTCCACTGTTCACCTTGTCTTTGATATCACTGACAATATAATCCGCCTCATCGTAAGCAGAATCAAACTGACGGAACTGAATCTTCTCCCCCTCACCATTCTCGGTCCAGAGCGACTTCTCTTTTCGTCCTGTATTGTGACGGATCACTTCATTTGCGGCGTTCAGGATTGTGGATGTGGAACGGTAATTCTGTTCCAGCTTGATCACTTTCGCATTCGGATATTCTTTCTCAAAATTCAGGATATTCATGATATTCGCACCCCTGAATTTGTAGATCGACTGGTCGTCATCACCAACTACACACAAATTCTGATACTTACCGGCAAGAAGGCTTACCAGCTTAAACTGTACCGTATTCGTATCCTGATACTCATCCACCATGATATAACGGAATCTTTCCTGATAATACTCCAGCACGTCCGGCTGTGTCTGAAGAAGCTGTACCGTCTTTAAAAGCAGATCGTCAAAATCGAGTGCATTGTTAGCTTTCAGCTGCTTTTCATACTCGGTATAAACCTGTGCAATCTTCTTTTTCGCCCAATCCCCTTCCGCACGAAGTGTCATCTCTTCCGGTGTGACAAGCTCATCTTTTGCAGAAGAAATCGCACTAAGAAGCGACCGTTCCTTAAACATTTTCGTATCAATCTGCAAATATTTACACACATCCTTGATCAGTGTCTTCTGATCATCTGCATCATAAATCGTAAAATTTGTATCATACCCAAGCCGGTCAATATATCTGCGCAGGATCCGCACACAACTGGAATGAAATGTGGACACCCAGATATCTCCGAGCCAAATCCCACCAGATCATCAATTCGTTCCCGCATCTCCGCTGCTGCTTTATTCGTAAATGTAATTGCCATAATATGATATGGATTCACACCTTTTTTCTTCTATCAGATAAGCCGTTCTGTGCGTCAGAACCCTTGTCTTGCCGGAACCGGCTCCCGCCAGTACCAGCACCGGTCCTTCCGTCTGAAAAACCGCTTCCTGCTGCTGTGCATTCAGCAAATCATATTTGTCCATGCTGCCTCCCACCTGACTTTCAGACACGCACATCTTTTTCTGTAATGCAAAAATGCCATAACATTTTGCTGTCAAATGCGCGTCATGCAACGCATAACAGATTCTTTTTCGCATGCCTGTCTCACTATCGAACATATTTTCTAATCTTGTGCTATC
>ENA-OQAS01000429-OQAS01000429.1-human-gut-metagenome-genome-assembly--contig:-NODE-429-length-22024-cov-10.338494_pt1 | contig 22024 bp, 29 predicted proteins | sample MGYA00242733_ERZ504523 | MGnify/ENA primary metagenome ERZ504523 (study PRJEB26092, sample SAMD00036239) | human gut metagenome | host: Homo sapiens | study: EMG produced TPA metagenomics assembly of...
CACGTGCCATGGTGGAGGAGGACGCGGCCAACGTGGAGACTTTGGCTACGCAACATGGCCAACCGATTGACGTTGGTGGCCAACGTGCTGCATGACATGGCCGATACCGGCGTGCGCCCCACGGAAGGCGACGTGAAGCAAATGGACCGTTTCTTCGCCCAAGGCCAACCGTTCCGCGACTACAAGGCCGCCAGCAGGCAGCCGGAGTACGCCGAACATTGCGCGACGGTCGAACTGTCGATTCCCGAAAACGATTGGCAGCGCACGCTGCTGGAATCCGCCCGCAGAGGCGAGCATATCGTGCGATTCGACGGCGAGCGTACCGCGATCGCGCAGGCGCGTTCCGTGGTCTGACGACTGACGCCATCGCTATGCAAAAGCGCCGCAATCGCAGAAAATCAGTGCGATTGCGGCGCTCTTGTCTTTGCGCGCGGTAGGGGGAGGTATGCGACTACGGACGTGGCCGAGTCATGGAACGTTCCGGCACCGGCTTGATCGTCACGATTTCGTCGGCGGGAATCGTGACACGCTGCTCGGGACGTGAGCCGTTCGCCGCCGCATCGCGCGTCATCTCCAGTTTCTGACCGTCCCACGAACGCACGTGGCCTACGTAATCGCGGAACTTCATACGATGATCGGTAGGATCGACGCCTTCCAAGGTGCGCACCACGATGCGCGCTCCTACTGGAATCTCATTGGGAATAGGCATTGCTGCCTCCTTTCGATGTTCCGCTCCAACTGTCTCACTCGCTCGCCACGGCGTCAAGGACCGGCTGCTTCAACGCGCGGGAGGCGGGGGAGATGCTGGACACCAGACCGACCACAATCGACAGCAGCAGGAACACGAGCAGCTGCAACCACGGAATCGCCAGCGTCTCCAAACCTTCGGACGCGTAGACCGCACGAATCACCACTCCCGCGGCGACGCCGACGACCAAACCCAACACCGTGCCGAACACGGAGATGATCGCCGCTTCGATGCCAAGCATGCCACGCACCTGGCCACGTGACGTGCCGATGGCACGGAGCAGACCAATCTCCTTGGTGCGTTCCGACACGCTCAACGCCAGCGTGTTCACGATGCCGAAAATGGCGATGATGATGGACAAAGCCAGCAACGCGTACAGGACCATGAGCATCTGATCGATCATCGAGCTCATCGTGGACTTGTACTCGTCACGGTCGAACACGACGATTGTGTAGTATTTCTTGATTGTTTTCTTCAGGGCCTTCTTGACTTGGGCCGTGTCGGCGCCCCGCTTGTCCGTGACGAACGCCTGCATGACGAACATGGTCTGCTTGTTGCCGATCTGCTCGGCCAAATCGTCGTTGACGATCGCGAAATCGCGGTATACGGAATTCGACACGATCGCGCCGATGGTCAGCGTCTTTCCGGTGGTGACCTTCTTCGTCTTGACCAGCGTTTTCGGATCGACGTTCTTGGCGTCGTTCGTGTACTGTTCGATTTCCGAAGCCTTGGCCTGCGCTCCTGCCAAGTCGCCGGATGCGGCCAATTGCTGGGCCTGCGACTGCAATTCCTGCACATGCGCCTGCACCTTGGCTGGTAATCGGCCTGCGCCTTGGCTGTGGCCTCCTTGTCTACCACGATGTTCTCGGCCGTGGCCTTGACCTTCTGACCCACATGCCATCCACGATCGTCGGCAATGGTCTTGCCGACGAGCAGCTTGCCATCCTTCAACGCGGCAGCGGCATCACCTTCGGTGGTTTCGGCGGCGAAGATCTTGGTGAACAGCTCCGGCTGTGTGGCGAACGTGAACCCGTTGATGCTTTGCCGTCATATTTCACACCAAGCACCACACGGTTCGACACCACATGATTCACGCCATCGACCTTTTTGATGTCTTTGATGGCCTGGTCGGGAATCTGCCCGGCCGAAGCCGAAGATACGGCGAAATCGGCTTTGAGCCCGGTATCCACCAGCGAATTGACCGAAGCCTTCGCGACGTGGCCACCACGCCCAGACAGCTGACAATCGCCACTCCCACGAACAGGGCGGCTGCGGTGTTGGACGTGCGACGTTTCGAACGAGAAATGTTACGTTGCGCGAGACGCCCAGTCACGGTGAAGGCCTTCGATGGCAGCCAGCCGAGCACCGCGCCCGCGGTGGACACGTATGCCGGTCCCGCCACAATCACGCCGATCACGGCCAGCGCCGCGCCAATACCGAGCGGCCAGCCGACAGCGATACTGTTGAGCGCCTTCCACGGCGTCGGACCGCCGTCACCATCCGCGGCGGCCAAAGCGTAGGTGAAACCCCAGCTCAGGAAGCCCAACAGCACCATGACGGTGCCGAGGATGCCACGTGCGAGGACGGGCTTTTCCGGATTGACGGTTTCGTTCATCGCCTGAATCGGCGGGGCAAGCGCCGCATTTCGCGCCGGCAGGGCCGCACCGATCAACGTCACCACAATGCCGACCACAAGGCCGACGAGCATGTCGGAAACGGTCGGATTGGTGGCGCCGGTCAATGGCATACCCATATTCGCCAAACCGGATGCGATGAGTTTGACCATGCCCCAGCCGAGCCCGATGCCTGCGAGCGAACCTACCAGGCCCAGCAACAGAGCTTGCACGATCACCGTGGAGAACACTTGCAGGAGAAGCGCCGATGGAACGCAGCAGCGCATAGCCGCGCATCGACTCGCGCACGATCATGGAGAACGTGTTGGCGATGATGAACGAGCCGACAAACAATGCGATCACCGCGAAAATCAGAATAAGCGGTTGGATGAAGCCGAGCGCGTCCTGCGTGGATTTGGTTGATTCGTCACGGTATTCGTCACCGGTGATGGCATGCGCCTTCGCCGATCTCGGCAGCGCCTTGTTGATACGGTCCGCCAGCTGCTGCTGCGCGTTGTCGTCAAGCGGCGTGGTCTTATTGCCGTAGACGCTGATCAACGACGTCTTGTCGGGATCGTCCGACTGCTTGCTGGCTTTTTCCTTGGCCGTTACGGGATCGATGGCGATGATGATGGCGCCTGCCTGGCTGGCATCGGTGGTGAAGATGCCGCTGACGGTCACCTTATGAGCGCCGTCCGGATAGACGATTTTCGTCTTATCGCCGACCTTCAGACCCGACTGTTCGGCGGCGAAGGAATGAAGGGCGATCTCATCGCCGTTCTTCGGCCACGTGCCGGTCGTGAACTTGGCGGACCGCCACGGCGACGACTTGCCCACTCTCTGACTGGCGCGTCGGAGACCCATGGTGGTCACCGCATCGCCATGCTTGTCGAGCAGCACCACGCCGGACAGCATGTGCACGACGCGTGCCGAGGAAACACCGTCGACCTTGGCTATCGTGCCCGCCAGATCGACGTCGACATCGTTGTAGCTTTTCGTCGATCCCATCGACATCGCCGACGAATCTTTTTTCTTCTCCTGCGAACCGCGCACGTACACGTCATGGTCCGCATTGGTGGACATCATCTGTGAAACCTGGTTGTTGAGCATTTCGCGGAAACAGAACGAGCCGACCACGAAACTCACGCCGAGCGCGATGGCCACGATCGACATGATGAAACGGCCGAAATGGCTGCGCGCGTCGCGCAATCCTATGCGAATCATGCCTGCGAGTCCTCCGTCACGGTCGGAACGGCGGTGGAGGCGGCGTACTTGGAAACATCGTCGATGTCGTCGTCGCCGGCGAACACCTCAAGAATCTCGTTGTACGTCGGATGCTGCATGTCGCGGGTGATGTTGCCGTCGGCGAGCACCAGCACACGGTCCGCGAAGGAGGCCGCACGCGGATCGTGGGTGACCATGACGATCGACTGGCCGTAGTCGCGTACCGAATCACGCAGGAAGCCAAGCACCTCACGGCTGGAGCGCGAGTCGAGGTTGCCGGTCGGCTCGTCGGCGAAGATCACGGACGGACGTGCCATGATGGCGCGGGCGCAGGCCACACGCTGCTGCTGGCCGCCGGACAGCTGGCTTGGACGGTGGGTAAGACGCTTTTCGAGACCGACCACCTTGACCACCTGGTTGAACCATTCGCGGTCGATCGGACGTTTCGCGATCTGCAACGGCAGCAGGATGTTTTCTTCGGCGGACAGCGTCGGCACCAGATTGAACGATTGGAAGATGAAGCCAATCTGCTCGCGGCGCAGGTCCGTCAACTGCTTCTGGTTCATGGAGGAGACCTCGAGTCCCTCCACGATCACCTTGCCGGACGAAGGGGTGTCGAGCCCGGCCATGCAATGCATGAGCGTGGACTTGCCGGAACCGGAAGGCCCATGATGGCGGTCATTTCACCGCGCTTGAATTCCACATTCACATGATCCAACGCCATCACTTCGTTGTCTTTTGAGCCGTAGACCTTGGTCAGGTCGATGGCGCGGGCCACAATCCCATCATCGGGGTTTTCGGCTGTCGGATGCTGTACGTCATGAATGGAATGACGAGTCATAATACCGCCTGTTCGTAAGATGCCTAATCGTCATCAGTCTATCGGTATGGGGACATAATGGAATCGTGCCATCGCGTGAGATGACATTCGATCGCGCTGCGGAATGGCATTTATACGGTGTCTGCGTGGTGTCTGTTCATTTCAGACGAAGCGGAAGGTGGTTTGCATGTGTTTCGATGATGCGTTGGACGGATTCGACGCCTATCTGAAAGCCAACCGAGGGTTGAGCGCAAACACCCGTAGGGCGTACCGCAGCGATGTCGAGGAATGCTTGGTGGCGTTGCGGAAACAGGGTTGCGTGGATCTGAATGAGGTGACCATCGAGGATTTGCGCCTGTGGATGGCCAAATCGTCCAAAAATCACGCACGCAGCAGCATGGCGCGCAAAACCGTCGCCGTGCGTGGATTCTTCGCATGGGCGTACGACCATGACATGGCGTCCGCCAACCCGGCGGCTTCGTTGCAGACGCCGAAAATCCCCGATACGCTGCCGGCGGTATTGAACGAAACGCAGGCGCAGCAGCTGATGGACCGCGTTGATGAGGACGGCATGGAGGCGCGATCGCAGGAACCGAATATGAAAAAACAGGCGATCGCGCTGCGTGACGCGGCCATGCTGGAACTGCTCTATGCCACCGGCATGCGTGTGGCGGAACTGGTCGGACTCGACGTGGCCGACGTGACATTCGGCAACCGCACGGTGAAAGTGACCGGCAAAGGCGACAAGCAGCGTGTCATGCCATTCGGCGCACCAGCCGACAAGGCCTTGCGCGATTGGCTGGAACATGGCCGTCCCGTACTATGCGGTGACATGTCGGACGACGCGTTCTTTTTGGGATCGCAGGGCGGGCGGATCGGTCAACGTATGGTGCGCAAGGTGGTGCACGACCGGGCACGGGAGGCCGGCGTGCCTGACATCAGTCCGCATGCGTTGCGCCACAGTGCGGCGACCCATATGCTCGACGGGGGAGCGGACCTGCGTGAGGTGCAGGAGATGCTGGGGCATTCCTCGCTGAAGACCACACAACGTTACACACACGTGTCCATCGAACAGTTGAAGGCACGATACGGGCAGGCGTTTCCACGGGCGTGACGCGGATTGGCAAAGTACGCTGACAGCGAACGGATATGTCCGCGTCCGTCCATACGCACGATGCGGATAAGTTGTTCCGGCGATAAGAGGGAAAAACGGATTGTTTTATCAGATGATGAGTTTTGATTTGGCTATTTTGCATGGGCCTCCCTCGGATATGGAGCGGTTGTCCCTCAATCGAGTGATAATGAACCCACCATCAGAACGAAGACGGACGTTGATGCCACGGTATTGACGCCCGCCTTCTTTTTGAGCAGGGTCTTACGGCTCTGGAAATAATGGATAAGGAGAATATGAATTCCATGAAGAAGAAAGCTCTGGCTTTCGCTGCGGCCGCATGCGCATTCGGCATGCTGCTCAGCGGTTGCGGCTCTTCCAGCGGTGACTCCACCGCTGACAAGGGTTCCAACGTCATCACCGCATACAATTCCGAACCGCAGAACCCGCTCATCCCGGGCGACTGCAACGAGACCGGCGCGGCAAGCCGCTCGACCTGCTGTTCGCACGTCTGATTTCCTTCGATGCCAAGGGCAATGCCTCCAACGAAGTGGCGGAGTCCATCAAGTCCAACGATGACGCCACCCAGTACACCATCAAGCTCAAGGATGGTTGGAAGTTCACCGACGGCACCCCGGTGACCGCCGAATCCTTCACCAAGGCATGGAGCTACACGGCCAACGCCAAGAACGCACAGCTCGGCTCCTCCTTCTTCTCCACCATCAAGGGCTACGACAAGCTCCAGGATGGAGACAAGCTCAAGGGCGACGAACAGCTCGAGGGCCTGAAGGTCGTCAACGACCATGAATTCACCGTCGACCTGAACCGTTCCGACTCCGTGTTCGCCATCAAGGTCGGCTACAACGCATTCGCTCCGCTGCCGGAATCCTTCTTCAAGGATCCGAAGGCCTTCGGCGAGAAGCCGGTCGGCAACGGCCCGTACAAGTTCCAGTCCTGGGACCACGACAACCAGATCGTGCTGGTGAAGAACCCCGACTACAAGGCAACCGCGTCGCCAAGAACGACGGCGTGACCTTCAAGGTCTACACCAAGGATGAGGCCGCCTACGCCGACATCCAGTCCGGTTCCCTCGACGTGATGGAGTCCGTCCCGGCCTCCGCCACCAAGACCTTCCAGAAGACTCCACCGTACAGGCCTACAACAAGGCCGGCTCCGTCATCCAACAGTTCACCATCCCGGCCAAGCTGAAGCACTTCGAAGCCGACACCGAGGAAGGCACCCTGCGTCGCCAGGCCGTCTCCATGGCCATCAACCGCGAGAACATCTGCAAGAAGGTGCTCAACGGCACCGGCACCCCGGCCGCCGACTTCACCTCCCCGCTGACCCCGGGCTACTCCGATTCCCTCAAGGGTTCCGGCAACCTGAAGTACAACGAGAAGAAGGCCAAGGAACTGTGGGCGAAGGCCAACGCCATCAGCCCGTGGACCTCCGATGACAAGCTCACCTTCGCCTACAACGCCGATGGTGGCCACGAAGTCATCTACACCGCCGTGGTCAACTCCATCAACAACGTGCTGGGCGCCGGCGTGGCCGCCACCAACCCGTACCCGACCTTCAACGATTTCCGCACCGCCGTGTCCGACCGCAAGGTGAACGGCGCGTTCCGTAGCGGCTGGCAGCCGGATTACCCGTCCGCCGAAAACTACCTGGTGCAGAACTTCGCCTCCGCCGCTGCCGATGGCAACGGCTCCAACGATGGCGACTACAAGAACCCGGAGTTCGATGCGCTGTGCGACAAGGCCGCTGCCTCCAAGTCCGTCGCAGACGCCAACAGCTGTACCAGCAGGCACAGGAAGTGCTGCTCAACGACCTGCCGGCCGTTCCGCTGTACTACGCCAATGCCTATGGTGTGGCCTCGACCGGTGTCTCCGGCTTCGAGATGAACTGGCAGAACCTGCCGGTCTACGAGAACATGACCAAGTCCGGCAAGTGAGCCGTTCTCTGATTTTGATTTCGTAGGATCGACATGAAGGAAGGAACGGATTCGAATATCCGTTCCTTCCTTTCCGCGTAATAAACGGGGCTTCCATCGGAGGTCCATGACGGCTGGACATGCGACATCAACAGAAGATGTCCGCGCGTGGGGTATATTTTCAGCTGTCTTTCATGAAACTGCAATATAAAGCATTGTGGTGCAGTATCACTGATACGTAACGGGGCAAGCGCCGGCCGCCCCGGGCCTCATGTCCTATACGCGTGAGCGTAGGGGACGAAGCCGCAAACGGCTGGCGAACGAGTGAGTAATCAAAAGGAGAAACCAATGGGCAAGTATCTTCTGCGACGCATTCTGCAGATGATCCCTGTGGTTCTCGGCACGACGCTTCTGGTGTATGCCTGGTGTTCGCGTTGCCGGGCGAACCGGTCAAGGCGATGTTCGGCGACAAGCCGGTCAACGAAGCGGTCGCGGCCCAGATCCGTGCCGAATACAATCTGGACAAGCCGTTCATCGTCCAGTATCTGCTGTTCCTGAAGAACGCGCTGACCCTCGACTTCGGCAAGACCTTCTCCGGACAGCTTGTCATCGACGTGATCGGCCGCGCCTTCCCCGTGACCATCAAGCTCGCCCTGATGGCCTTCGTGTTCGAAGCGGTTTTCGGCGTGATCTTCGGTGTGATCTCCGGCCTGAAGAAGGGCAAGTGGTGCGATACCGTCATCCTGATCTTCTCCCTGCTGCTCATCTCCGTGCCGACCTTCGTCACCGGCTTCCTCTGCCAGTACTTCCTCGGTGTGAAGTGGCATCTGCTGCCGGTCACCGCCGGAGCGAATCCAGGATTCCTTGATCTGCTGATGCCGGCCATGGTGCTTGGCTCGGTATCGATGGCGTACATCATCCGTCTGAGCCGTACGGAGATTTCGTCCAACATCGCCCTCGACTATGTGCGCACCGCGCGCGCCAAGGGCATGGACAACAAATCCGTCATGCTGCGCCACGTGCTGCGCAACTCCATGATCCCCGTCGTCACCTATCTGGGCCAGGATCTTGGCGCACTGATGGGCGGCGCGATGATCTCCGAAACCATCTTCAACGTGCATGGCATCGGCTACCTGACCTATCAGAGCATCCTCAAGGGAGAAGGCAACCTGGTGGTGTCCATCGTGACGCTGCTCATGCTGATCTTCGTGGTTTGCAATCTGCTGGTCGACATGCTGTACGCCGCGCTTGATCCGCGAATCCGTTACGCGTGAGTCGAGGGAGGGAACAAGAAATGACCGAAATGAATGAGACCAATCCTTCCACCGTGCTTCCGGGACAGGAACGCTATGTGGCACCGCTCGATGAGACGCCCCTGAAGGCCGTCGACTCGATGGACGAATCCGCACCGGCTTCGAACATGTGGGCCGACGCATGGCGAACCCTGCGTAAGAACCCGCTGTTCATCATCTCCGGACTGCTGATCATCTTCATCGTGTTCGTGGCGCTGTTCCCGAGCGTGTTGACCAAGCAGAACCCGAACTACTGCACGCTCGACAATTCCCTTGAGCCGGCTTCCTCAGGCCATCCGTTCGGCTTCGACCTGCAAGGTTGCGACGTATACTCGTGTGGTCTACGGCACCCGCACCTCGCTGAGCGTCGGCGTGTTCGCCACACTGCTGGTGGTGCTGCTCGGAACGCTGATCGGCGCAATCGCCGGCTTCTTCGGAGGATGGGTCGACGCCGTGCTGAGCCGACTGACCGATATCTTCCTCGCGCTGCCGATTCTGCTTGGCGCCATCGTGGTGCTCCAGATGTTCAAGACGAGCAGCTCCATCTGGAAGATCATTCTGGTGATGACGCTGTTCGGATGGACCTCTGTGGCACGAATCGCGCGAGGTGCTGTGATGGAAGCCAAGAACCTTGAATTCAACACGGCGTCCACCGCTCTGGGATCCACCCCGATCCGCAACCTGTTCCGCCACATCCTGCCGAATTCGCTGGCTCCGATCATCGTGGTCGGCACCACCTCGCTGGCCACCTACATCGTGCTCGAGGCCACGCTGAGCTTCCTGGGCGTCGGCCTGCCCACCACCACGGTCAGCTGGGGCGGAGACATCTCCAACGCGCAGTCCATCCTGCGTACTGACCGATGGTGCTGTTCTACCGTCCGCCGCGCTGGCCATCACCGTGCTGGCATTCATCATGATGGGCGACGCCGTCAAGGACGCGCTCGATCCGAAGAGCCGTACGGCCTGAGTGTAAGTGAAGGGATATTCGATGACTGAAATGAATACCGAGAACAACCTCGAGGCCATGCAGCGCGCCCACGGGCCGCTGTTGGAGGTCAAGAACCTCCAGGTCGACTTCACCACCGATGAAGGCAAGGCCGTGCATGCCGTGCGCAACTCGTCCTTCAGCGTGTATCCCGGCCAGTGGGTGGCCATCGTCGGCGAATCCGGTTCCGGCAAATCCACTTCCGCCATGGCCGTGCTTGGCCTGCTTCCGGGAACCGGCCATGTGGTCGGCGGCTCCATCAAGCTTGATGGCCAGGAGATCTCCGGCTTCAAGCAGAAGGATTTCGACAAGCTCCGTGGTAGCAAGATGGGTCTTGTCCCGCAGGATCCGATGAGCAACCTGAACCCGGTGTGGCGCATCGGCACCCAGGTCAAGGAAGCGTTGGTGGCCAACAACATGGACATCGACCACGAAAAGCGTTCCGAATTCGCCAAGGCCCTGGCCGGTGACGAAGTGGAGCTCAAGGGCAATGACGATGAGACCTTCCTTGGTTCCAAGGAACTGCCTGATCTGATCGCCGCGGCCAAGGAGGCTCTTGTCAAGATCGGCAAGAGCGGTGACGAGCTTGACAAGATCATGGCCCGGTTCGCCGAGGAATGGGTTCCGGGATCCGAAACCCGCTGGCGTGTGGCCGATGGCCTGATTGAAGCCGGGGTGAAGGACGATGACGCATGGTACATCGCCAAGAAGTATGTGGTCGGCTCCACCATGGACGACCGCATCGCCGGTCTGCTGTCCGAGGCCGGTCTGCCTGACGCCGCCACCCGTGCCCGCCAGTTCCCGCACGAATTCTCCGGCGGCATGCGTCAGCGTGCGCTGATCGCCATCGGTCTGGCCTGCCGTCCGGAACTGCTCATCGCCGACGAGCGACCTCCGCGCTTGACGTGACCGTGCAGAAGAAGATTCTCGACCATCTGCACATGCTGACCGATTCCCTGGGAACCGCGGTGCTGTTCATCACCCACGATCTCGGTCTGGCCGCGGAACGCGCCCAGCATATCGTGGTCATGTACAAGGGCCAGGTCGTGGAATCCGGTCCTTCACTGGAAGTGCTGCAGCATCCGCAGCATCCGTACACCAAGCGTTTGGTCGCCGCTGCGCCGTCCTTGGCATCGCAGCGCATCATCTCCGTCAAGGAACATGGCGGCGACGCCACCGCGGTCATGGAGCACGCGGTGAACGAGGATTCCCTGAAGAAGGGCGAAGCCATCATCACGGTGGATCACCTGACCAAGGAATTCAAGCTGCCGCGCAAGAAGGAGATGTTCAAGCGGTCGACGATGTGAGCTTCTCCATCAAGAAGGGCACCACATTGGCCATCGTCGGCGAATCCGGTTCCGGCAAATCCACCGTGGCCAACATGGTGCTGAAACTGCTTGAGCCGACCGCCGGCACCGTCACCTACGACGGCAAAGACATCTCCGGATTCAAGGGCAAGGAGCTGCTTGACTTCCGACGTCATGTGCAGCCGGTGTTCCAGAACCCGTACGGATCGCTCGACCCCATGTACTCCATCTACCGGTCCATCGAGGAGCCGCTGCGCATCCACGGCATCGGAGACAAGAAGAGCCGTGCCAAGCGTGTGCGCGAGCTCATCGACATGGTGGAACTGCCGGAATCGGTGATGAGCCGTTATCCGAACGAGCTTTCCGGCGGCCAAAGGCAGCGCATCGCCATCGCGCGCGCATGGCCCTCGATCCGGATGTGATCGTCTGCGACGAGGCCGTCTCCGCATTGGACGTGCTGGTGCAGGACCAGGTGCTTCGCCTGCTCAACGACCTGCAGGCGGAAAAGGGACTGAGCTACCTGTTCATCACCCATGATCTGGCGGTGGTGCGTCAGATCGCCGATGAGGTCGTGGTGATGCAGCACGGCAAGCTGGTGGAGCATGCCACCACCGACGAGGTCTTCGACCATCCGAAGAAGCAGTACACCCGCGACCTGCTGGACGCCATCCCAGGCGGCAAGCTGCAGCTCGGACTCGACTGATCGCGTCAGCCATCTGGAAAACCTCCCTTCCCACAAGGGAGGTTTTCTTGTATTCCGGCTAGGCTAAGGCGCTATGACGATCACAATCACGACATCGAATGTGAATGGAATCCGCGCGGCGAAACGCAAAGGCATCGAGCAATGGGCCGCGAAGAACACGCCGGACGTGTGGTGCATGCAGGAAGTACGCGCCCCGCAAAACGAAATCGACCCCATCTTCGACGAATTCGGCTTCGAATACGCGACCGCCGGACGCATCGCCGACCAAAGCGGGCTTGATCGCATGAACGAGATCTGCCGTATCAAGGGACGCGCCGGCGTCGGTCTGCTCTCCGCGCTGCCCGTCATCGACAAACGCTACGGACTGCCGGGACTTGCCGAGGACGTCGATTCCGGTCGTTGGATCGAAGCGGATGTGAAGACCCCGCAAGGCTACACCGTCACTGTCGTATGCGTGTACGTGCACGCCGGCAACACCGACGATCCGGAGAAAATGAAGCAGAAATACCGTTTCCTCGACACCATGCTGGTACGTATGGGACAACTGCGCGATGAAGCGGCGCACGGCGGCAAGCAGGCGGTATTGTGCGGCGATTTCAACATCGCGCACACGCCGCTCGACATCAAGAACGCGAAAGCCAACGAGAAGCACGCCGGCTTCCTGCCCGAGGAACGCGCCTACGTGGACAAATGGCTGGGGGAGTTGGAATTCGTGGATGTGATGCGTTCCCTGTGCGGAGACATCCAAGGACCGTACACCTGGTGGAGCCAGCGGGGCCGCGCCTTCGATAACAACGTCGGCTGGAGGATCGACTACCAGTTCGCCACACCCGAACTCGCCGAAACGGCCCGCGGATTCGTCATCGACAAAGCTCCGACCTACGACCTGCGATGGTCGGATCATGCGCCGCTGAGCATCACCTACGACGTGTGAGTTTTTGCGGCCGTCATCCGGCCAATGCCGGGCAACGGGAGACACACTCCGATTCCCAGCCGTATTAAGCATGGGTGCTAGGCTAGTCACGTTGCAACCGTAATGAAATGAGGAACATCATGGGACTGTTTGGATTCGGCAAGAAGAAGCGTCAGAGCGAGGAAGCCGCTGAAGCCGCCGCCGAAGAGAACGACAAGGCCGATGAGGCCATCTCCGAAACCGCTGAGGCGCCCGCCGGTGGAATTCAGGAAACCATCCTTCCGGAACCATCCGATGAGTACGACGGCCGTGGCGATGAGCACGGTCCGTGGGACGTCGACGACGAGAACGTGCCCGACTATGACGAATACCTCGACATGGGCGCCTACTATCTGCCGTTCCTCCAAGGCATCGAACTGCGCGTGAAGGCCAACCGCGCCACCCAGCAGGTGCTCGGCACCACCATCACCTACGGATCCTCCAGCGTGGAGATCGAAGCCTTCGCCGCGCCGAAGACCATGGGACTGTGGGATGACGTGCGCGCCGACCTGGTTGAGGCCAACAAAGACGCCAAGGAGACCGACGGCGTGTTCGGCACCGAACTGACACTGCCGGTCGTGGTCAAGGGCGGACGCAAGGTCGTCACCCGCATCGTCGGTGTGGACGGACCGCGGTGGATGCTGCGCGGCATCTTCTCCGGCAAAGCCGCCACCGATCCGGACCACGCCGAAACCAAGGCGCTGAACCAGCTTTTCTCCAACATCGTCGTGGAACGCGGCGAGGACCCGCTGGCCCCGCGTGACCTCATCCCGATGCATCCGCCGGTCGCCCCGGCCGAACGCAAGGCCGCCAAGGAAGCCGCCGAAGCCGAACAGGCAGGCAGGACGATGGACATTCCAGGCCAGCCGAAGGGACCGTTTGACTCCGACCAGCAGGTCGAGGTCAAGACCACGTTGTCGCGTGGACCGATGTTCTCCGAAGTGCGCTGAGCGAACGACGACCACGAAAACACAAACGCATGGCTGAAACCGAAACCAAGAAAAGAACCGGCCTCGGCGCGCTCGCCGACGCCGGCGATGCCGACGATTTCTCCGTCATCGACGCGATCGGCGGTCCGCGCGGCGTCGTCGAATCGATGCTGCCGGGCGTGGTGTTCGTGGTGATGTTCGTCATCACCTCCGACCTGCATCTGACCATCGGCGTATCCGCATCCCTCGCCGTACTGCAGGTGATCGTCCGCCTATGCCAACGCCAATCCGTCATGGGCGCCGTCTCCGGCCTTCTGGCAGTCGGCATCTGCCTGATCTGGCATGGAACAGCCACGAGGCGCGCAACTACTACATGTTCGGATTCCTGACCAACGCCTTCTACATCGTGCTGCTCGCCATTTCGTTGATGGTACGTGTACCGGGACTTGGCTTGGTGATCGAATTCATCCGGACACTGCCAACCGAGCATCTGCGCGCATGGCTTGCCGATTGGCGTGGCGACAAGGCATTGAACCGCGCGTACACCATCATCACCGCGTTGTGGATCGGTGTGTTCTCCCTACGACTGGTGGTGCAGGTGCCGTTGTACCTGTCCAACCAGGTCGGCTGGCTCGGCACTGCACGTCTGCTCATGGGCATTCCGTTCTGGGCGTTGGCCATCTGGGTGTCGTACCTCATCGTGGCCACCCCCATGCATCGGCATAAGACGTTGGCCGAACCAAACGCCGACGCGATGGACGACAACAACGAAACGGAGGAACAGCACTGATGGAATCGACCATCCGCATCGAACGATATGCCGACCAAGGCCGTTGCGTCGGCCACATCGACGGACGCGTCGTGTTCGTGCGATTCGCGTTGCCGGGCGAGCTGGTACGCGTCGTGTTGGACGAGCCACATGATCGCGAGGACCGTTTTTGGACTGGCGAAGTGACGGAAGTGCTGGAAGCAGCGAGGACCGCGTCGAACCCGTATGGCCGTTGGCGGGTCCGCTTGCCATGGGCGGCGGCGTCGGCGGTGCCGATTTGGTGCACGTCTCACTGCCCGGACAGCTTAAATGGAAATCCATGTCCATCGCCGAACAGATGAGACGTCTCGGCCATGTCGACGTTGACGTGCCGATCGAGCGCATGCCCGAGGATGAGGCGGAGCATGGGCTGCACTGGCGTACCCGCATCGAGATGATCGCGGACGAGAACGGCCGACCGTCCATGCGTAGACGCGGCACCCACGTGCGTGTGCCGATCGACACCATGCCGTTGGCCAGTCGCGCGTTGCTTAACGTGGCCGAGAAGGAACACGTGTGGATGGGGGATTCACTCCCGGATCGCAGATTCGTCTGTCTGTTCCCGAGCCTCGCGGCAATGCCGAAATCGCCGACAACTACGCCGTGCTCGTCGATGGCGAGGTGACGGCGGGCAATCGCGAGCTTACCGAAAAGGTGACGGTGTGCGGACGTGAATTCGAATATGGTGTGGACGCCGGCGGATTCTGGCAGATGCACCGTCACGCGCCGATCGCGTTGACCGGCCATGTGATGTCCTTGGTGCATGGCGAGCTTGACGGCGCCGCTTCCGCATGCCTGTGGGATTTGTATTCCGGTTCCGGCCTGTTCACGCTGCCGTTGGCCACGTTAAGCGCCGGCCGCACGCGCATGCTGAGCGTGGAAGGTGGCAAGACCGCTGTCAAACACGCGCAACGCAATCTGAGGGCCATCCATTTGGGCAATGTCGACGCCCGTGTGGGCGATGTGGCCAAGACGCTTGCCAACGTACGCAACGATTTGGCCAAACCCGATATCGTGGTGCTTGATCCGCCGCGTGCCGGCGCACGTGCGAAGGTATGCAGGCAGATCGCCGAATCCGGCGCGCGAAGCGTCGTATACATCGCCTGTGACCCGGCATCGCTGGCACGCGACACCGCCACATTGGCCTCGCTCGGATACGATCTTGCCGATATTCGCGCATTCGACATCTATCCGACCACCCACCATGTCGAAACGGTGGCGCTATTCAGGAAAGCCACACGATGACCGGTTTCGCGCGGCGTGCCGCAGCCGGTCTCCTTGCAGCCGTCTTCGGCATCTCCATGCTGGCCGGCTGCACGCCGAACAATGCCGCGGTGGGAGACACGCAGTCCGCAGGCGATGCGGTCGCCCACAGCATAAAGGACCGCAACAGTCTCGACGTGGCCATGATCGGCTCCCAAGACGAACAGACCGATCGCCTGACGTTGGATGCCATGGAGGCGGGCGGGCTCAGGCCGGTGTATCTGCCGGTCGCCGGCACGGTCGACATGCAGGACACCGCCCGGCAAGCGGTCGAGGATATGGCGCAACGCATGGTCAGCATCATCGTCATTTCGGGAATCGACGTGTCCGGCGTGAACCATGACGGCTGGTACGACACGCTGACAACCGCAAGACAGGCGGGCATTCCAGTGGCACTGCTCAACCCGATCGCCACGCCGACCGACAGCACGCTGTTCGCGGCGACGCTCACAATCAACGACCGCATGACGGATGCGACGCCGCTCGCCGACGCGGTCGCCGGCATAGCCAACAACGACCCGCACGACAGAACAATCCTCGTCACCACCATCAGCCACGGCGGCAAACAGTGAACCGCTCCACGCATTCGGGTGAGTTCGAATCGGTTCGGATGCGTGGCGCTGAACGCACCCTGAGAAAACCCTGAATTTTGCCGGAGCTTTACGGGAAAAGCCTGCGGGCGCGCATCGCCAAGCGGTAGGCTGGCAGCATGAGCGAAAGTCAAACCATGCCTGAAACCAGTGAAAAGGGGCTCACCGCAGCGGAAGTCGCCGCCCTTACGGAAAGCGGACAGGTCAACGCCGTCAAATCGTCCACGTCACGTTCGTTCGCCGACATCGTGCGAGCCAACGTGTTCACCCTGTTCAACGGCATCATCTTCGCCGCCATGGTCATGGTATTGGTCACGGGATCATGGAGAGACGCCGTGTTCGGCCTCGTCATCCTCATCAACACCGGCATCGGCATCATCACCGAACTGAAAGCCAAACGAACGCTCGACAAGCTTTCCATCCTCGTAGCCTCCGACTATCTCGTACGACGCGACGGCAAGGACGTCGAAGTGCCGCACAACGAAATCGTGCTCGGCGACCTCATGTGGATCCGCTCCGGCGAACAGGTTCCCGCCGACGCGCAGATCGTGCGCACCTGGGGCCTGGAACTCGACGAATCCATGCTCACTGGCGAATCGCGCACCGTGCGCAAGAACGAAGGCGACGACATCTATTCCGGATCCACCGCGGTCTCCGGCATGGCCTTGGTCAAGGTCAACGCGGTCGGCGCGCACAGCTATGCCGCCACCTTGACCGCGCAGGCGAAGGTCTACAAAAAGACCGTGTCCGACCTCAACAAGGGCATCAACACCATCCTCAATTCATGACCTTCCTCGTCGTGCCGCTGTGCGTGCTGCTCATCTGGTCGCAGGTGCACGCGGTCGGCGGTTGGGACGTAGCCGTCTCCACCGGCCAATGGCGTTCCTCCGTGGTGTCCGCCGTGGCTGGCGTGGTCGGCATGATCCCGAAGGCCTCGTACTGCTCACCTCGCTCAACTTCGCGCTCGCCGCCATCCGTTTGGCACGCAAGAACACGCTCGTGCAGGAGCTCGAATCCGTGGAGACCCTCGCACGCGTGGACTGCCTGAACCTCGACAAAACCGGCACCGTCACCGACGGCGGCATCATGCTCAACGAAATACGCATGCTGGATGGCATCGGAGCCAATACCGTTGACGAACATGCCGTGAAACAGGCGTTGTACGACCTGTCGAACGAAGGACAGCCGAACGGCACCGGATTGGCGATTCTCAACGGACTGGGCAAGCAGGGATTCTCCGCCGGTCCCGTCGCGGCGCGCGTTCCGTTCTCGTCGGCACGCAAATGGAGCTCGATTGCCGATGACGGCGCGGTATGGACGATGGGCGCGCCGGAAGTCGTGCTGTCCCACTTGGATGGCGATTACGCCGACGTTCTTCGACGGGTCAACGATTCCGCACACGACGCAACCGCGTGCTGCTGATCGCACGGCATGACGCAAGGCGCCCGCCGATTACGAAAGCGATCCCGCCATCGACCCCGCATCGCGGCCCGTCGCGCTGGTATTATGCTCCGAGCACATTCGCGACGACGCCGAAGCCACACTCGCCTGGTTCCGCGAACAGGGCGTGCGCTGCCGCATCATCTCCGGCGACAATCCCGTCACCGTCGGTGCGATCGCAAGAAAAGTACGGCTCACCGGAGACGCGGAGCCACGCTTCATGGACGCGCGCGAACTGCCCGCCGACATCACGGAACTGGCGAAAGTACTGGAGAACGTGGACGTGCTCGGCCGTGTCCTGCCCGACCAGAAGAAGGCGATCGTCCAGGCGCTGCACCTAGGCGATCATGTCGTGGCGATGACCGGCGACGGCGTGAACGACGCGCTCGCCATCAAGGAGGCCGACCTGGGCATCGCGATGGGCAACGCGGCACCCGCCACCAAGGCCGTGGCGCAGGTGGTGCTCGTCGATTCGAAATTCTCGCATCTGCCCGATGTGGTGGCACGTGGACGCCAGGTCATGGCCAACATGGAACGCGTGGCCAGCCTGTTCCTCGTCAAAACCGTATATTCCGCGCTGATCTCGCTCGGCGTGGTGCTGACGCAGATCCCATTCCCATACCTGCCCCGCCATATCACCTACATCGGCGCACTCACCATCGGCATGCGGCGTTCATCCTCGCGCTTGCGCCGAACACGCGCCGCTACATTCCGGGCTTCCTCAGGCGCGTGGTGCACTTCGCGTTGCCGGGAGGCATCGCCACGGCTCTGTCGATTCTCGCCGATTCGTGGCTGTTGCCGAAGTTCATGGGCTGGGACGCACAGCATTCCGCCGCGCAGCTGGGCATGCTTCGTGGCGTCAACGCGATTATCCTGCTGATGATGGGCATCTTCGTACTGGCGCGCGTGGCCCGTCCACTCAACTCGTGGAGAGGCGGTCTGGTATTGGCGTTCGCGTGGCGGGCGTGGCCGGCATGTTCATTCCGCCCGTCGCGCGTTTCTTCGCGCTCGTGATACCGTCCGGCGAAATGCTCGCGGCGACGGGCATCGCGCTTGTGGTGTCCGCCATCATTTTCGTGCTGTGCCTGTGGTGCGTGCCGAAAATGGTCGCCATTTTCTCACGTTTCAAGAAGACACGCCAGTGCTGAAGTAACGAGGCTGTATCGTTGGCAACGGATAATCGGCTGCTGGAAAGTTTCAACCAGCCACAAAAGCTCGGAGGTAGCATGTCTGTGCGCGACGACCAGCTCGACACCCTGAAGGTGGGCGGCAAGGATTACGACTTTTACCGTATCGCGGATTTGCCGGGCATCGATCATCTCCCGTATTCGTTGAAGGTTCTTGTTGAGAACCTGGTGCGCAACATCGATGGCGCCAACATCACGGATGATCATGTCAAGGCCCTGTTGGATTGGGATCCGGCCGCACAGCCGAGCCACGAGATCCAGTTCACCCCGTCCCGCGTGGTCATGCAGGACTTCACCGGCGTGCCGTGCATCGTCGACCTCGCCACCATGCGTGACGCCGTCAAGGAGCTTGGCGGAGATCCGGAAGTCATCAACCCGCAGGTCCAGTCCGACATGGTCATCGACCATTCCGTGCAGATCGACAAGTACGGCGTGGCCGACGCGGTCGAACAGAACATGGACATCGAATACCAGCGCAACGGCGAACGCTACCAGTTCCTGCGTTGGGGCCAGCAGGCCTTCCGCAACTTCCGCGTGGTGCCGCCGGGAACCGGCATCATCCACCAGGTCAATATCGAATACCTCGCCAAAGTCGTCATGACCAAGGCGGGGGAGCGCGGTCGCGACCTCGCCTACCTCGACTCCTGCGTGGGCACCGATTCGCACACCACCACCGTCAACGGTCTGGGCGTGCTCGGCTGGGGCGTCGGCGGCATCGAAGCCGAAGCGCCATGCTCGGCCAGCCGATCTCCATGCTCGTGCCGCGCGTCGTCGGCTTCAAGCTCACCGGTTCCATTCCGGAAGGCGTCACCGCCACCGACGTGGTCCTCACCATCACCGACATGCTCCGCCAGCACGGTGTGGTCGGCAAATTCGTGGAATTCTACGGCGAAGGCATCGCTTCCGTGCCGCTGGCCAACCGCGCCACCATCGGCAACATGGGACCGGAATTCGGCTCCACCTGTGGCATCTTTCCGATCGACAACGTCACCCTCGACTACCTGCGTCTGACCGGCCGTTCCGAAGAGCAGATCGCTCTCGTCGAAGCCTACGCGAAAGCCAACAAGCTCTGGGGCGACGCCACCGATCCGGACTACGTAGAACCGCAGTACTCCGAATATCTGGAACTCGACCTCGGCACCGTCGTGCCTTCCATCGCGGGACCGAAGCGTCCGCAGGACCGCATCAGGCTGTCCGAATCGAAAGAGAAGTTCGAAGCCACGCTGCCGGCGTACGAAACCGACAAGACCGTGCAGGATCCGATCGCGGTGTCCACTGACTTCCGTGGCGACTTCGATATCAAGAACGGCGACGTGGCGATCGCGTCCATCACGTCGTGCACCAACACCTCCAACCCGTCCGTCATGATCGCCGCCGGCTGATCGCCCGCAACGCGCATGCCAAGGGACTGAAGCCCAAGCCGTGGGTCAAGACGTCACTTGCTCCGGGCTCCCAGGTCGTGGCCGACTATCTGAAGGCCGCCGGCCTGCAGGATGATCTCGACGCGCTCGGCTACCAGCTGGTCGGCTTCGGCTGCGCCACCTGCATCGGCAACTCCGGCCCGCTGCTGCCGGAAATCTCCGAGGCCATCAACGCCAACGACCTGACCGTCACCTCCGTGCTGTCCGGCAACCGTAACTTCGAGGCCGCATCAGCCCGGACGTCAAGATGAACTACCTCGCGTCCCCGCCGCTTGTCATCGCCTACGCGCTCGCCGGCACTATGGATTTCGATTTCGAAACCCAGCCGCTCGGCAAGGACCAGGACGGCAACGACGTGTACCTGAAGGACATCTGGCCTACCAATGAGGAAGTCGCCGCAGTGGTGGATGGCACCGTCAGCCGCGAGATGTTCCTCAAGGATTACGCCTCCGTGTTCGAAGGCGACCGCCGTTGGAAGGGCCTTGACGTGCCGGAAGGCGAACTGTTCGCATGGGATGAGAACTCCACCTATGTGCGCAAGCAGACCTTCTTCGACGGCATGAAGGCCACCCCGGATCCGGTCAAGGACATCCACGCGCCCGCGTGCTCGCGCTGCTCGGCGACTCCGTGACCACCGACCACATCTCCCCGGCAGGCGCGTTCAAGGCCTCCAGCCCGGCAGGCAAATACCTGACCGACCGTGGCGTCGAACCGAAGAACTTCAACTCCTACGGTTCCCGTCGAGGCAACCATGAGGTCATGGTCCGCGGCACGTTTGGCAACATCCGCCTGCGCAACCAGTTGCTCGCCTCCGTCGGCGAGGAAATCACCCCTGGTGGCTACACCTACGACTTCCTCGACAAGAAGCCGACCACGATCTTCGAAGCGTCTCGCGACTATATCGACCATGATGTGCCGCTCGTCGTGCTCGCAGGCAAGGAATACGGTACCGGCTCCTCCCGTGACTGGGCCGCCAAGGGCACCGTCATGCTGGGCGTCAAAGCCGTCATCACCGAAAGCTTCGAACGCATCCACCGTTCCAACCTCATCGGCATGGGCGTGCTGCCATTGCAGTTCCCCGAAGGCGAATCGTATGAGAGTCTCGGCCTGAACGGCACCGAAACCTACGACATCTCCGGTGTCGAGGAACTCAACAAGGGCGTCACCCCGAAGACGGTCCACGTCACCGCCACCCACGCGGACGGTTCCACGACCGAATTCGATGCCGTCGTTCGCATCGATACGCCAGGCGAAGCGGACTACTACCGCAACGGAGGCATTCTCCAGTACGTCCTGCGCAACCTGATGCGCTAGGCGTCGGACGGGGCTGATACGCGGGCATGGAGAAAGTGACATTGCGGGACGTGGCCGAAGCGGCTGGTGTCTCCATCGCAACCGCCTCATGGGCGGTGAACGACAACCGGGACGTGCAGATCACGGAATCCACACGCCGTGGATTGGCAACGGTGTGTTGGACAGGTTCTTAGAGGACGAGTCCCTGTTCGGTGAATTCCTTCGGACTCCGGTATCCGAGGGTGGAGTGGAGCCGCTGGTTGTCGGACCACCACACGTAGTCGTTGAGGTCGGAGCGTAGTTGTTCCAGGCTGGTGTAGTGGTTCCGGTATATGAGCTCCTTCTTCAGGAGCCTGTTGGTGGATTCGACCACGGCGTTGTCGTACGGGTTGCCCTTCCTTGACA
>ENA-OQAS01000430-OQAS01000430.1-human-gut-metagenome-genome-assembly--contig:-NODE-430-length-22017-cov-2.230973_pt1 | contig 22017 bp, 29 predicted proteins | sample MGYA00242733_ERZ504523 | MGnify/ENA primary metagenome ERZ504523 (study PRJEB26092, sample SAMD00036239) | human gut metagenome | host: Homo sapiens | study: EMG produced TPA metagenomics assembly of...
ATAGCATCCCTATATGCCCGATAACGTTCCATTCCTTCTTTGCCCTGTAGAATACCGCACACATAATTGATTTTTGTCAGATGATGTTTCTTTATCAGATGTTCTACAATACGTTTCTGGCTATTGTAATCCGATATTCCGACATTATGCATTCCATCAATATATTCATCAACACTTACCGCTGGAATCCTGCTCTCTTTTATCCGGTTCATCAACGAGTTGGAAGCCGGTTCATATTGTATTGAATTTTTCATAACGATCACACCATCGTAGGTAGTAAGATCCGGAAGTTCCATAATTTGAAATGCTCCGACTTTGTTTTCTTCCGACTCATCATAGTTCACAAAGCATGTAAAAATAAATACATCCGTATCGAATTCCGCAGCACGTCTTAATACACCGTCGATCACACGATTCTGATTATCAAAACTGATTGCACCTGCAAGAAACGCAATTTTTTTCTCATGTTTCCCATCTTTCCCTGAATCTGATCCTAAATTTTCTGAAAACGATTCATTTCTTCCATAAGATGTTTTGAAGAGTCAACGTTTTCCGTTGCTTGTTGTCGAATGTTCGTGATAGAATTTGCAAGATCAGACACATTTTCTGTTGCACTGCTAATTCCCTGTGCATTTTCTTCCACAACCGTTGATATGTTGGTGATTCCATTATTCATCTCAGCCATAACCTTATGTAATGCCGAAATATTATCGTTAAAAACAGCCATAACAGAATCCATATGCTCTGCCTTCTCATAATACGTATCCGTAGCACCTTCAAATCCAACGTAATCACTCATAATCCGATTTTGTACAAAGTACATAAGATTTTGTGCATTCTCCATAAGTTGATTTACTGCCGATATCACTTCTACACTAATACTCTGAATATCATTTGCAGTATTTTTACTGTTTTCAGCCAATTGTCGAATTTCTTCAGCCACAACAGCAAAACCTTTCCCTACTTCTCCGGCACGCGCAGCTCAATAGATGCATTTAAAGCCAGAAGATTTGTCTGACTTGCAATATCAAGAATATCATTGGTTAAATTATTTATATTTGTAATCTGCCTGCTCGCCTCTATCGAAGAAAATAAAGCATTCTTGTTTTTCATTAATAAGATTTGAAATTTCATTTTTCTTCTTTTCAGTTTCTTCTTTTACGCCAATTGCCAAAGCTTTAATATCGGAAGAAATGGAAACACATTCCTTCGTCTGATCACCTACATTATTAACAAACTCCAATATCTCATGTGTATTCTTCATAAGCCCTTCAATTGAAGATGCTATTTCTTCCATACTTGCCGTAATTTCTTCCATCGTCGTAGCAATATAATTTACATTTTCGCTGGAACTGTTCACTTCTGTATTCATCACCCCAAGAGAATTCTGCATTGACTCCGATTGGTGGTGAACTTTACGAATAACCATCTGTAATTGAATAATAAAATTATTAATACCTTCTGACAATTGACCGATTTCATCATGTGAACGGACTGTAATGCGTTTTGTAAGATCTCCTTTTTCTTGTTAATATCATCAATAATATGATCTAACTGACAACTGGCTGCACTTGCCGGTTTGCTTACTGTTCTCCTCATAATCAAAAGAACCACTACCGACACCATTATAAATATAACAAATAATATTTTCTCACTTGAATATTCATATCAACTGCCTGATTATACAACTTTGACTGTTCAGAAATTCCACCTTCCAGATTTTCCGTGAGATTCGTTTCCGTTTTCTCTCCCATATCTCTAACAAGATTTTGGAAATCGGATCCAAGTGCTATACTTGCCTGCGCAAAATCCCCCGTATCTACATATTCCTGTATTGTTGAAAATTGCAAGAGCACTTTATCAAGGAATTCTTCATATTTCTTAATTGCATCTTTTAACTTTGTATTGTTATTATCTTTTAGATACACATCTATCTTCTTCTCGCTCTCAGTAATAGTTGACACTTCCTCTGCCAATGAACCTTCAAGCTGTTGACGAAGTTCTGCATTATCATACAAACTAATAATATTAAGGTATTTCTGACCTCGTTCCATACTTTTTTGAATCGTAAATATTTCTGTCTGAATTGGAATATACTGCTCCGTGATTTCTAATCCAGACCGTTTTACACGATTTTGTGATCTTACAGAAGTTATCGTATTTAGTCCAAATATAACAACAAACAGAACCATCATTAAAAGCACTTTGCTCCCAATTTTTTTCATAAATAGTTCCTCCTATTTAATTTTCTCCAAAATATTTACGCAAGAAATAGGCCGGTGCACAGCTCCATGCATGACAATAACTATTGACAATAGTTCCGCCGTACGGGGATTCATCCGGATTCTTCGGATTATACAGCTCCCAGAATGTATCTGCACCAAGCCGCGCCATACCACCCCAATACTCTGTCAAAACAGCAAGTGCTTCCTCATCCGCGTTGCATTTTAACAATGCTTCAATATAGTAGTGATACATATACGGAGTCACCATCTCAAGAGCCTCCCTATCTGCTGCAACATTATGTAAAATCCGAGACCTTCTTCGGAATCGACTACACCGCCAAGAATCAGCCAGACCTGACTTGCATAAGAAATCTGTCTATTTTCTCCGCTGACAAAAAGTCCTTTCTTTTCATCGTAAAAATATGCTTTTGCTGCCTTTCGATAGACTTCATAAGTTCCTTTTAAGCATTCTGCATCACGATTTTCTCTTAATTCCTGTGCAATTGCAATCGCACTCTGCATCGCATACAGTAAAACCCCCTGTGCTCCCGCCTGCTTATTTAATTCTAGCGACCAGTCAAGAAAACACCATCCTAACACATCACGGTCTCTTACAATGCCGTTATCCACTCGTTTCTGCGCCAACGAAATCTGTGTTCTTGCAGTCTCCCACAAGTCACGAAGCGCCTCCTTGTCTTTTGTCTGCTTATAATAATCCCACAAAGCAACAACATACAGAAGTGAATAATCAAACATACTCGTATCATCCACTTCCGGCTCCGGATCTAAGAATACACAGGCTCCAACCTGACCGTTTTCCATCGGTAAGGCCCCAAACAGATACAGACATCCTTTTACCATATCATTCATCTGATAAGTCTCGTAATTGGCAAGTGCTGCAGACGAAGATCTCCCATCCAGAGTCTCTGGTCACGTTTTGGTCCATCCTCAAATACCTTCTGCATACAATCATGCAGCGTATTACAGGCAATGCGATCAAGCTGTTCCAATTCCTTATTCTCGCTATGATATGCGGATAAACGGCTATCATCTGCTGAAGACAACGCAACCGCTTTTGCCTCTTCAATAATCAGGTCAAATTTAGAGCTGACATCAAGCACTTCGATTTTCACGTAACGAAACGAATATCTTCTGGGCAGAAAATATTCTCCCGGGACAAGATCAATATGCACCTGTTCCTGCTGCACCCATGCCGAACAGATCCAGCCCTGATAATCTTCCACCCGTTCCTCGAATTCCTTTTTATTTTCTGCAAACGAGAAACGAAGCCATACCGGAGCATCCGGATGTGAACGAACATACCCCAACTTTAATTTTATGTGCCCCACAAGATGTCGACCAAAATCAATTTCAACTGAATCTCCCTTTTTAAGAGGCTTTAAAAAAAGCTGCTATATCCAGAGGTTCAACCACCGTTTCTTTTACTTCCGGTAACAGCTGCAACGCTTTATCCAACAATTTTAAATTTTTCACCATAACTTTTTTTCTCTCACTCTTACCACTTCAAGTACTCTTTTCCACAGAACGGGTCTACTGGATTCTTACCAGTAAATGCACTTCTTCCCATGATTTTTCCACAACGCTTTCTATCACATACTCACTGTTAGAATATCCGTTGATATAGGTTTTGATCATCGGCACATCTATCAGATGATACGGATTTGCGAGGCTGATGAACATCACCGGACGTTCCGCAACAAACCACGGAACATTGTTTCCGTTTCCCCAGAATGTGTACCAGGAAAGACGATTGGTCACTTTATTGGAAGCATTCTCAACATTTCCTATATAGATAACGAGATCATAACTTTTCTTAAACGTCCCGACATCAAATTTTGCAGTCTCGAAATTCTCCGGTTCATATATCGTTACATCAAAGCCTTCTTTTACCAGTTTGCTTCGAAAACTCTCCAACACTCTCTCATTTGAAGGGAAATCTCCCATAATCTCAAGCAGTACTTTCTTCGTTTTCCGCGGACTCAGCGGCAAGATCTTCTGTGTATCCTTAACCAGCGTAACCGCAGCATTGGCACTTTCTTTCGCCCATGTGACATGTTCGTCCGAACGCATCACACGAAGTGCTTCTTCCGTCGGCACAATCTCACTCTTTGCTTTCTTATAAAGACCCAGCGCAGCCTTAGTTGCAAGAATTCTTGTGATTGCCTCGTCCAAACGCTGCTCCGACAGAATTCCCTGCCTGTATCCGTTTAACATATACCGATAATCTTCGTCCAGATCTTTATTAAAGAGGAACATATCACATCCGGCTTCAATTGCATAAGGCACCGCCTTCTCTCTTTCCATTGCACAGCTAAAACCAACCATGCAGGTAGAATCGGTAACAATCAATCCGTTAAATCCAAGCTTTTTACGAAGCAAGCCTTTTAACAGTTCCGGAGAAAGTGTTGCAGGAACTAACTTGTCCGGAAAATCCGGATTATAAGCTTTCTGGTATGCCGGCTGTGCAATATGACCGACCATCACCGTCTGCGCTCCCGCCTGAATCAGTCCGCTGTAAATCTTTCCGTAGGTTGCATCCCACTCCTCACAGGAGAGACTGTTCACACTGGTAAGAATATGCTGATCCACCTCATCGCAGCCATCTCCCGGAAAATGTTTAATTGCAACAAGTACATTTTCTTCTTTTGCAGCCTTTATATAATTAACACCACATGCTAAGACCCGATCCGGATCGTCACCATATGTACGCACATTAGTAATCGGATTTCTCCAGTTTCTATCAATATCAACACTGGTGCAAACGCCCAGTTACATCCCACCGCTGCCCCCTCGCTGCAACTTACTTTTCCTAAACGATAGGCGTCCTCGGTATCTCCGGTTGCAGCTATCTGCATCTGTTTTCCGTACTGTGTTCCATCCGTTGCAATTCCACATCCACCATCCTCAAGATTAGCTCCGACCAAAAGTGGAATTTTACTATGTTCCTGAAGATAACGATGTGTTCTCTGCATCTCCTTAGCCTCACCGCACCGATACATGATTCCACCGATATGGTGTGAAAGCATAACATGTTCCAGATAATCTGCATCTCCTGAATATCCGATCGGTACAAATAACTGACCGATTTTTTCTTCTAACGTCATTGCTTTTTTTGTATTTTCAACCCACTCGATATCCTCTTTCACAAGAAAAGAAGGGTGCCTTTGTCAAATTGATCATATTTCTGTCCTCCATTTGTTAAGCATCAGTTATTTAAGGTTGCATTCAGCAAAGACTGACGCTACATGTCAGGTTTTTTGTAAAAACTTGACGCAATTTATTTGCGTTTTCCGGTAAACACACGAATCAATAAATGTTCGTTACTCAGATAAATTAGGAACACTACAAGCAATAAAGCATTAATGATTGCCTGCATGGATGCATTTACTTCATTTGAGAATACCGCAAATGTGGAATTCAACATTGACATACATAAAGCTGCAAGTAAAAATCCAATCTTTTCATTGGTAAATCTGCTGATATAAGATCCAATAAACATTGAAGAAATGCAGTAAACATAATACTGATAGATCCAAAGTTAAGCTGACCTCCATTGATGGTTGTATTTCTGGAAGCGTTTAAAAAGCCAACAATTCCCATCAGGCCACCGCAGATCACATAACAGGCAATTGCATTTGGAATTTCTTTAATTCCGGTATTAACTGCAACCTTCTGACCATTCTTAAGTGCGTTATAATCGTATCCGAATTTTGTATAATCAAAGAGTCCAATAATAATTACCAATACCGCCACAATAATAATTGCTGCATAAAGCCAGTTTCCTGTAAAAGCAGTCATGGATGAATTCTGTACCTCTTTCATAACGTAACGACCTTCTGTAATTGTAAAAAGAATTCCTTCATAAATCAGTGTTACACCAAGAGACGTAATAATTGGTGGCAAATGTAAAACCACATACAAAACACCGGAAATCAGTCCAAGCAGCATACCAAATAAAATAGTAAGCATCAGCATTATCGGTGCACTGCCCTGACCTCCACCTAAAAACGAATATGTAATCTTTGCACCAATCACAGAGGAAAGCAATGCCATTGATCCCAAAGAAAAATCAAAACGTCCACTGTTAAGATTGATGGACAAAGCGATAGTTGTGATCATAACAATTGCAATATAGACAACAAAATTGTCAAAGCTTGTCATATTCATGATCATTGTTTTTCCTTTTGCCATACAAATACCCTGTAACAAAATAGCCACCAGTACCGGTATGGCAAGTGCTCCTGCTAAATTTTTTATACAAAGTCTGTTTTTACTTTTCATGTTATCTTCTCCTTTCTTTTTACAGGATAATTTTTCATACCCTCTCCCAATAGATGAAAGTAATAAATTCATCTATTGGAGAGGGTGCGGCTTCTTTAAGAACGCGACCAAATAATAAAAAACAAGTTAATTAGATGCAACCACCTCATTGATAGTATCAAAAGTAACTGTATCACCAATAATTTGATCCAATGTATCCCTACTGTAAATCGGGTTATCACCATTATCATTCTTGTAAAATTTATCAAATGTCTCACTATCTGTTGCTACCTGATAATTTTGGCTGAGTGACACAGCATTTCCCTGCGCATCACGAATTACATTCCCATTGATTGCATTCATCACTAATGCAAAAGCAGGTCCTACCGATGATGAATATTTTCCAGCAAGATATACAAGCTTTCCGTTTGTGATTGCCTCTCCATTACTCTTGGTAAAGGAATCAATATCAGAAAACTCAATACCTGCTGCATTCAACTGCTGTGTAAAGAATGTTGTTGCCATTCCGACAGAGATGAATGCTTCCGGAGCCGCCTGAATGGCTGCATTGATCTCGTCTGTTGTTGTATCACCATATCCCTGTAAATAAGATACGATCTTGATATCTCCTGAAATCTTTGACAAATCTATACCCTGATCAGCAAAAATCAAACCAACTACATCCTCTTCAGTTGTCGCTCCGCCATAAGAAAGTCCAAGTCCTGCAAGTACGCCGGCTGTACGATATACGTGCATTGGATTCGGAATAAATGCGCCATAGATTGCAGCAGTCTTAATGCCTTTATCTGCAAAGAACTTGCCCATTTCTACACCAGCTTCATACTCTGTATCCATACTCGGACCCACCTGTCCAAGAAAATATTCATCTGTTTTATATTTTTCAAACTGTTCCTGATCAAGTGTTCCTGCTGCAACTGCATAATAAATCTTGTTTTCCTCACATGTTTCAATCTGTAATGCACGATCATTGCTTGAAAAAGAAATGACTGCCTGATATCCCTGAGAAGCAAACTTCTCAATTGCAGATTTCTCACTTGCAGCATCCTTAAGTTCGTCTGTGTAAGTAAATGTTACACCATACTGATCCGCAATATAATTCTCATAGTAAGAACGGAATCCTAATGCTTCCTCACCACTGACATCTTGAACCAGAACACCAATCTTGACATCTCCTGTCGGCTTTTTTTCCTCCTGTCCATTTGAAACATTTGTATCATTGTTGCATCCTTACTGTTTCCACATCCGGCCAGCATTGTCAGAGACATAGCTGCAACAAGACCAAAGCTTAACATTTTTTTCATTGTTCGTTTCATAAATTTCTTCCTCCCTGTTTTCTTTTAAAATTTATCTTTAACACACAATGTGTTAATTCTTGTTTTATCGCGGTAAGTCTGCGAACGATAGTTAACGCTTGCAACATATACTATAATCAAGAAAAACACTGCACTTACAATCTGCGTAATGCCATATCCCGATGTAGAATCAATGAGCAGATCCAAATATTATTTAATACAATATAAGAGAATCCTCCAACAACTGCCGCGTAAATCTTTGATCTGGCACCACCTGAAATCGGCATTCCTCCAAATACAATTGCAACCATAATATTCATTCCAATATCCCCGCTGTCGTTGTTGTAACAGATGGTGTATATACCAATGTCATAAATGCACCGAATTCCTACTCCTACTCCCGCCAAAAGGAAGCCCAATATTGCATATGTGTTATATTTAATACCGGAAAGCTGCGCACAGATTGGGTTTCCACCTACAAATTCTCTTCTTCCAAACTTGTATAATCAAAAACAAATACACAGATCGCAACCCAGATTACCAGAACTCCAATCTTAAATGCCGAGTTATCCAGATGTTTTACAACCTCGCTTGGAATACTGATTCCACCAACCGCACCACCTTTTGTCGTAATAATCTGCGATGCAATCGCGGATAACACGGACATCATTGCTACCGTTGTAACAAACACCGGAATATGAAATATGGACGCAAGCACTGAATTGACCAGTGAGCAAACAATTCCTGCTAATAAAATCACGATAATCATCAACGCAAAATTTTCAGTTGCATTATAGGTAAGTACTCCCAGCGTGGCCGCAAAAAGCGTTGCGGCTCCCAGGCTGATATCAAATGAACCCAGTGTATAAATAAAAATTGCACCTGTTGCAACAATTGATAATACAATCCCTTCATTAAATACAATCTTAATATACATATCCAGACGATATCCTTTACTGCTTACAATTCCACAAAATACTGCAAGCAATACGACAAGTGCTACAAAAGGCAACGCACTTATCATCATTTTTTTTATTTTTCGTCATTCTTTTTTGCCTCCTAAATCATATATTCAATAATCTGTGCATCAGAAAGAGTTTCGCTTCTCTCAAATTCCGCAGAGACCTCACCATTTTCATAATTAGAATCCGATCACTCATTCCAATCAGTTCCGGTAATTCCTCACTGATCATAAGGATTGATTTTCCCTCATTTTTCAATCTCACCATAAGCTGGTACATTGCCTGTTTTACACCGATATCCACGCCTCGTGTCGGACAGTCCAGAATAAGGATTTCACTTCCACATCCAATCCATTTTCCAAATACGACCTTCTGCTTATTTCCTCCGGAAAGCTGTGATACTGACTGATCTCTTCCCGCACATTTGATGGACAATTCTTCAATCTGATGATTCACATATTTTTTTTCTCGATTTTTCAGAATCAGAAATTATTGATCGCAAATTCACTCATTCCTGCAATTGAAATATTATCTTCAATACTTGCATTAAGACATAACGACTCAACATCTCTGTCCTTCGATACATAACCCACACGTTTCTTCATTGCAATTGCCGGACTGTCAATGATCGTTCCGTCTTCCACCGTAACGCTTCCCTCTTCCGGCTTTAATGCTCCAAAACAAACCTTTCCAAGAGAATGCATTCCGCAATGTGCCAATCCACCGATTCCAACGATTTCTCCTTTATGCACCTGAAATGAAATCCCTTTTAACCGGTCTTCATATACCAGATTTCTTACATCCAATGCCACTTCCGGCTGTGAACTTGCCTGAAAGTCACTTCGATAATAATCACCTTGCAGCTCTCTTCCGATCATGCTCGCGCGGATTGCTCCGGCCTCAATTCTGCTTTTTCAAATGTCCGGATAATCTTGCCATCTCGAAGAACGGTCAACGTATCACAGACTTCCATAATTTCATCCAGATCATGCGAAATAAAAATCACTGATTTATTTTCTTTACGGAAGCGATTCATAATGTCATATAAAATTTCTCTTCCGTCATGTGATAATGCTGTACTCGTCTCATCGATTACCAGAATCTGAGGTTCTTTCATCACAACTTTAGCAATCTCTACAAGCTTTCTGGTTTGAAAATCAAGCTTCTGCATAAGCATTTCGCCTGTTACATCATTGACACCGATATTTTTCATCACCCTGGTCGCATCCGCATTCATTTTCTTACGATTAATCAGGCCGAACTTATTCTTATACTTTTCAGACTCCGCAAGGAAAATATTCTCAGCTACCGTAATCTCCGGTATTGTTCCGCTCTCCTGAACAATCATTCCAATTCCCTTGTGAAGTGCATCGATCATGCTAAGCGGCTTCCAGCTCTGTCCCTGAAATGTCATCGCACCGCTGTCACATTCCTGCATTCCTGCTACAATAGAAGTAACCGTTGACTTTCCCGATCCGTTTTCTCCAATGAGTCCTCTTATTTCTCCCGGATATACAGTCAGTGATACATTCATTCAAAGCCACTGTACTTCCAAATTTCTTATTCATATTTGCAACTGTTAAAATTGGTTCACTCATTTTTATCACCTCGTCTTTATGCTTATTATAGATTTTTGTTAATTTTTATGTGATTTTGTTTTTTATCTGTTTCACTCATTTTTTAATGTGTTTTTCTTTTTTTCTATACGTTTACCTTAAATTTAGTCTCGCCTCTAAAAATAGATTAAAAATCCTATGTTTTTATTGATTTTTGTATTGCATATATGTTTTAATCAATATAGTTACCTTTTTATATGAAATGGAGGAATTTTATGTCAGAGAACTACTATCTTATTTCCGATAACGATGTACACATGCCGATCCGGTGTACGATGCAGCGATTTGATCATATCCGCCAACAGATGCATGATTATTTTGAATTGTCCATGATTGTTTCCGGAAGCTGTACATTACAATTTGATGATCATATGTACAGTCTCAGGGAAGATGATATTTTTTGCATCAATCCACTTACACTTCATGAACTACATGGTGTCAATTGTGTCATCATAACCGTTCTGTTTAATCAAACATTATTTGAACAGATTCTGCCGGTTCCATCACATCCCCGCTTCTTCTGTATTAGTCCCATGTCGGATAATCAGGAAGCAATTGCACAATTACGCTCTCTGATTGCTCACATCATCAAAACAAATGTGGACAAAAAAGATGGCTACGAACTTCGCAACTGGTCATATATCTATAATGTTATGGATATTATGTACCTTCATTTCCGTGTAAAATTATCGACTGCAAATGAAAAGAAAAACCACAAATACGCTATCCGGATAGCAGAAATATCACAATTAATCCAACAGCGCTATACAGAAAACATAACCTTAAAAGAACTTGCCGATGAAGTTCATTTGTCCGTTCCCTATCTTTCAAAATTCTTCGTTGACTATTTTGGGATGAATTTTCTAAGCTACCTGAATCAATACCGCCTTATGCATGCGATGCAGGAACTTCCATAACAGATAAAAATATTATGAAGTAGCGATTGACAGCGGATTTCCTAATAGTCATGCCTTTGTAACTCTTTTAAAAAAAGAATATGGAATGCTGCCAAAAGAATATCGGCGCGAGCAAAAAAAGAAAAGCAACAGACCTCTCAACAATTAGAACAACATAATTATATTGCAGGATTAAAGAAATATTTAAACGACAATACACATACCCACGTCGTATCCCCTATATCAAAAAAACAAATTGATTTCTCTGTAAATGGAAGTTCTTACGTATTGCTACATACATGGAAAAAAAATGATGACAGTCGGTCGTGCCAGTGATGTGTTAATCTGTGATATTCAGGAAATGTTGACCAGATTTCAAAATAGGATTGGATTTGAATATATTAAATTATGCGGTATATTTTCAGATGATCTGCATGTGTACAATGAGAAAGCAAACGGTACACCTGTGTACAGTTTTACATATATTGATAAAATTCTTGATTTTGTAACCAAACTTCATCTTAATCCATGGATTCAACTTTCTTACATGCCGGAAAAGCTCGCCAAATATCCAAATAAACGCTTGTTTGGTTCTAATGTCAGCCAACCCCATTCCATTGCCGCATGGTGCCGGCTTGTTTCAGAGTTTCTGCAACATATCAGCAACCGCTATGGACTTGAGGTAATTCGCTCATGGAAATTCGGTCTTTGGAACCAGCCCAACACAAACATGGATCTTTTCGGATTTTCAAACGAAAAAGACTTCTTTCAGTTTTATAAGGAAACTTTCCTTTGCGTAAAAAAATTTCTGTCCGGATATTGAATTTAGTCTTCCGCCGACTTACTACATCGTATCCGAAGGCTACGAAAACTGGTATCTGAACTTTCTGGAATGGTGTAAACAAAACGACTGCATCCCTGACAGTTTAAGTTTCACTTATTATGACACCAAACTGATTTCCAATAAAAATCATTCAAAAGAATCTTTCGGTTTCATATATGCCATGAGTTTATCGGAATCACCAGACGGACTCAAAGATTTTGTCATGCAGGTTCTCAGAGAACGACGCCGGCTAAATCTTGGTAAATTGCCAATCTACTTATCCGAATGGAATAATACACCAAGCCAACAGGATCTACTGAATGATACCTGCTTCAAATCCTGTTATATTGTCAAGAACATCCTTGAAAACTATGACCGTCTGGAAAGTTTTACTTATCAGGCGCTCACAGATCTTATGGCAGACAGTTCTTTACCAAATATGTTATTTTTCGGTGGACTTGGTCTTTTTACCGTAAATGGAATTCCAAAAGCCAGTTATTATGCCTACACACTTCTTCAACAATTGGGTGATCAGTTTCTTGGGCGTGGAGACGAATATTTTATCACCCGTGAAAATGATAGTTTTCAAGTCATGCTTTACAATTACAGGCATTTTAATTACTTATATGCGAATGGAGAACGTTTTGATATGACAGAAACAGACCGCTATACCGTTTTTGCTGATTCGGAACCGGTAATGATCTCCCTGTGTTTATCTGATATTCCACAGGGAAACTATAAGATTTCTGAAACCTATGTAAATCGAACGCATGGAAGTGCTTTCGATCAATGGGTTTCTATGGGTGCATTGGAACTTACTACACCTCAGGAAATTGATTGGTTAAAAAAATCATCCGTTCCTGATTTCATCAGAAAATTGTGTCTGTCAACTCCGATGAAATCCTCGAACTGGATGTCACATTAGAATTGTTAGAGGTACGATTAATTCAAATTACACCTCTCCACTGACTTTTTCACAACTTATCAATGGAAAGCAGATCCGAAAATGTATGGATTGGATATGTCACATATTTATGACTCGCGGCATCTCCAATCCCTGCACTTATGAATCCACCGGCATAAGCCGCATCAATTCCTGCAAGTGCATCTTCTACAACAAGACAATTTTCCGGCTTTTCCTCAACCATTTCCGCCGCTTTTATAAAAACCTCGGATCCGGTTTGACTTTGTAATGTTTGTTCCATCGCTGACCGCGTCAAAATATCCATCTAATCCAATTTGCTTTAAAATCTTCTTTGTATTCTTACTGCTTGATCCGATTGCAAGCTTGTAACCGCGCTGTCGCAAGGTGTCCAACGTATTTTTTACTTCATCCGAAAGATCCCTTGGAGACATCTTTTCCAATAGACGAACGTAACTTTCATTCTTTCTTGTAGCAAGCTGTTCTTTTTCTTCCTGTGTATAGCATCTTGATGCTCGCTCCAAAATGATATCAAGGCTTTCCATACGGCTTACACCCCTTAATCGTCCATTAATTTCTCATCAAATAGATTCCTTCTGCATCTGCCAATTCTTTCCACGCCTGATAGTGATAGTTATCTGTGAAACAAATGACCCCATCCAGGTCAAAAATAATAGCACGTATCGTATCCATAAAACACGCCTCCTTTTTCATTTGCTTCACCATAACAAAAATAAGGACAGCTTTTTAGCCTCTGATTAGACCAAAAAACTGTCCTTATTTGATATTTTTATTTTTGATGTGTTATGCGATAAGATCTCGGTGTCATACCAAATCTTTTTTTAAATTGCCTGAAAAAATAACTCTGATTCTCATATCCTACATCAAGTGAAATATCTTCGATTGACAGATCCGTTTCCTCAAGAAGTTTGACCGCAGCCTGAAATCGCCTCTGTTGCAGTAAATCCTGAAAATTTGCCCCTGTCTTTTGCTTGATCAGCTTACTTAATACGGTAACTGACTGATGTGTATCTGCTGCAATCTTTGTCAAATTGCATTTTTACAATCACTGTTGATATATTCAAGAACCGACTGCACAATAGTCTCCTTGTAATCCATAGAAGAATTATGGCTCAAATTCTCCAAATGATTTAACAAATACAAAAAGACAAGTCCCATGGAATACTGATTGATAACATCTTCATTCATATATTCATAAAGCATGGATTCTATCATATTCTCCATCAGATTTTCAATCTGGGGATTCTCCTTTAAACGAAAAATCAGATAATGAGGAACCGGACTCTTCTGCCGGAATGCCCCTGCAATGAACTCCGCTAAAACATTTTTTTCCTGAAGCATTCCAAGCGGAATTTCAAAAAATTCCGGCAAAGCAATAAAATTGATTCCAATGTCTTCAAATTCAGCTCTGTGAATCGCATGTTCCACATACTGATTGAGCATCAGTAAATCTCCTTTATAAAGTGTTAATTCTTTTCCGTCAATTACATGTGTAATCTCCCCCTGTACCACATACATAAATTCCACATAATTATGCCGGTGCAACGGAAATTCCACAAATCTGCTGTGACGTCTTACAGTAATCAGTTTTCCCCTTCTGAGCAGTTTTTGACGATCAATCTCCTGTATGGACGCTTCGCTGTATAACTGTTCCTCAATCGCGGCCTGTCCTGCCTTATATTTACTTTCCTCTTCTGATATCTGCATAAGTTCATCAAGAAGTTGTTGTCTCATTCCTTCTTCTCCATTAAATACCCGGTCAAAGTCTGCATCACCAGATTTTGACTTAAAAGGGGGCATGATTCAAAGAATCATACCCCACTATTTACATGCCATTACCAATAAACAGCTTACTATTGATTTCTCAATGTCCTTCCCACAGAAACCGTATAATTAGATACAACCGTTGTCTTATCGGAAAGTGTTGTGGTTGCCTGTACAACAACGGAATTGATATTGACAGACATTCCTGAAGTAACGGAATAACTTGCGCCCGGTACACTCGATCCGGTGACGGTACAGTCTGCAATCACTCCGCCATCCATTCCCTGAATGCTCAGGCAGTTCTTTGCCAGATCCAGTGCCGTCTTACAGTTTACGGTAGATACGGTGCGATCTACACTGATCACTGGATTTGCCTGACTGTCGGTAACTTCCAGATATCCCGTAGTTGTAGCCAGTGATGTGCTCTGTCCATCACTTGGATAGAACTTCAGTTCCAGCAGATAAGTACCTGTCTGTGCCTTTGTCACAACATTTCCATTCAGTGAAACCGCAGAAATCGGAATTTCTGATCCACTGCCAATTGCTGCAGGTTCTGTTGAAGATCCACCCTTTGACAGATCACTTTCATAATATTGTCCGCCCTTACTGATCCTTACAGATGCAATATTCACATACTGATAAAATACGCCTCCGCGATACTCTGCCAGACGCAATGTTGTCACTTTTGATGCAAGCAGATCCGATGCAGATGCTCCGGAAGTAATTGCCAGATCAATGACCGGTTTGCTGATATCAACCTTATAGGAAGATGCTCCATTATAAGGAGGAGTCTGTACAACAACGGTAACATTAACGGATGCCTTATGTCCGTTCATTGTCAGGGTCAGGGTATAATTGTAAACACCTGCTGCCCTTCCGGATGCGTCAAATACCATACGGTCGGTTGCCGGATCATAGGTAGCCATAGATACTTATTGGTACTGTTTTCTACGATCTGGTATGTCTCGTTTTCAAGTTTCATACTCTGACCATACTGATCCCGTCCATCGATATTGACGTATTCCTTATAGCCTGCCGCATAAGCGTTTGACATGGTAATCTGCGTATTATCTGCAGTCAGTGTTGCAAGGTATGCCGGTTCCGCCACCGTAATCTCGTATACATAAGTGTATTCCTGCTTTGCATAGGTTGCGGTAACGATAATATTTGCGGTACCTGTCTTGATTGCTGTTGCATAAGCAACATTGTTCTTTCCTGGATTTACAAGCAATGTGTCCGGATCGGAAGACTCAAACTTGATGCTGTCATACTTCATCTCGGTATTGTCTGTATCCAATGCCCGGAAATGTACATAATAATTGCTGCCGGATGCTACATTATGATTGTCCTTGTAACTGGATGCACTGTAATTTGGCACTGCTTCCGAAGAGGTAAGTGTAAGGTTTGTGTTGTTTGACACACTGGCTGCCTTACATACAAAGGTTCCGCTTCCGGTCAGTACCAGATTCGGATCGCTTGCACATTTATAAGTCAGTGTAACCGTTCCGGTATCCCCAACTCTGGTCATATAAATCTTATTATCCTTTGTACGGTAACCATTTGTAATCCGTTCCGTATAAGTAATATCTCCCGGATATGCTGTCTTGACATCAATTCCGTTTGCATCAAGAATCTCGTATTCGATTGGTGTCTCTTTTCCGACGGTCACTTCTGTTGTCACAACTCTAAGGCTGACCGGTCTTCCCACGGATGCGGTAAAGTCATATGTTGACTGTCCATCGGTAACCGTATAGGTTGCACCGTCTTTCAGCTGATTATAGGTTGTAAGAAATACCTGTGTTCCGTCATCGGAAAATACAGCCGACTTGATTTCCATCTTTGCACCTGCCTGGGTCCGGATAGAAAAATCTCCTGTTTTCACAAGATTTTTGGCATTTCCGGAATATACAGCCGCTACCTTGTTTGCTGCCATCTGTGCAATTCCGGTCATGGAAGTTGCGACAGTAATAACCTTGCTGTCGGAAACCACTTTATTTCCCGCTTTGGCCTGCACGGTGATGGTATAAGTACCTTCTTTTGCCGGAGTAAATGCACCGGTCTTTGTAATCATGGACGAAACATCATTTCCGTTTCCATCCACAGCGGTCCAGACATTGGTGCTGATGGCATTTGCCGGAGTGATACGGAACTGGAACTGATAGGTCTGTCCCACCTGATATTTCAAGACTCCGTTATCTACAATGGAAATTGTTTTCGGCAGTATTTTAATCTTGGCAGACTTTGTCTTGATCGTGCTCACGCACTTCTTCCCTTTGTAAACTTTTGCAGTTACAATTACGGTTTTATTCTTTGCGGCTGCCTTTCCCCGGGTGCGGATTGTCAGACTGTTTGCAGATGTCTTTCCGCTCACGGATGTCGTTGTTTTCTTCAGCTTTGCATAACTTTTTCCGGTGCCGGAAAGGCTCCATTTTACCCTCTGACCTTTGGTAAGATTGGTTACGGTATATGTATACACACCCTTACCGCTGCTGTTTTCATAAAGAACCGTATAATTCTTTACAAATTTCGGTTTTGCTGCCGCATCTGCCTGTACTGGAAATACAGAAATAATCATTGCCAGCGCACACAATACAGCAATCAGTTTTTGCTTTGCAAACGCATAATCTCTCCTCCTTATCTGGTTCACTCGCTACTTAAGAACAACGTCCTTTTGTCTTATATTAGCACACCCTCTGTGCTTTCGCAATTGTTCAGACAGAGGGTGTTTCTTAAGATTTTTTTAATCCAGGGCGATCGCTTCTTCTTCCCGTCTCCGGAGAATATCATATTCATCCGGCTCCATCCCCAGATCCACATAAAAGATCTGCTGCGGATGCGGACAGGATTCCATCGGCTCTCCCTTTTCATCCATCAGTCCCCGCACCGTAACTGTCACATTGCGTCCGTCCGGTTTCATCACTTCGATCTGTTCTCCGACAGAAAATTTATTCTTTTGTTCCACCCGGTACATTCCCTTTTCATTTTTCGGACCGACAATTCCCAGATAGGTATATCCCTTTTCATACGTGTTGTTATCGTAAATCTGTGTCTCCTCCGAGGTTTTCCGTAAAAAATCCCGTGGTAAACTGGCGGTATGTGCAGCTTTTGATCTGTTCGAGATACCATGGCATATTTTCCTGATATTTCTCCGGAGATTCCAGATAATCGTCAATCGCCTTACGGTAAGTACGCGCCACCGTTGCCACATAAAGTGCGGTCTTCATACGTCCCTCAATCTTAAAACTGTCAATTCCTGCTTCCAGAAGATCCGGAATATGCTCAATCATACACAGATCTTTGGAATTGAAAATATAGGTTCCGCGCTCATTCTCATATACCGGAAAATACTCACCCGGACGCTTCTCTTCAACCACAGAATATTTCCACCGGCACGGATGTGTACATGCCCCGCGGTTGGCATCCCTTCCTGTAAAATAATTGGACAGCAGACATCTTCCAGAATAGGAAATACACATAGCGCCATGTACAAATGTCTCTATCTCCAGATCATCGGAAATGTGTTCCCGGATCTGCCGGATCTCCCGCAGAAAGTTCTCTTGCCGTTACCACACGGGTAGCACCGAGTTTCTCCCAGAACTGAAATGTTCCGTAATTGGTGTTGTTTGCCTGTGTACTGATATGGCGGTCAATATCCGGGCATACTTCTCCGGCGATCGTAAAGATTGCCGGATCTGCAATGATCAGAGCATCCGGCCGTCCGGCTTCATGTTCTGCAGTTCCGTAAGATATTCCCGCACACCGTCAAGATCATAATTATGTGCCAGAATATTTGCCGTCACATAAACTTTAACTCCCCGTGCATGTGCAAATGCAATTCCCTCTGCCATCTCTTCCATGGTAAAGTTTTTTGCCTTGCTCTGAGTCCGAATGCCTCTCCCCCGATGTAGACCGCATCGGCTCCATAAATAACTGCAATTTTTAATACTTCCAGACTGCTTGCCGGAACAAGCAACTCATTCTTTCTCATCGTTTTCTACCTCTACTTTTGTACTGACTGTAATTCCATCTCCCACCGGCAGCACCGCTGTTACCAGATCTTTCCGGTGCGTTAACTCATACAAATATTCCCGCATCCGTTTGTAAATCGTCCGGTTTCTGCGGATCACCGCATAATGGGACTCAATAATGTCCCCATCCTGCAGCACATTATCCGAGACAAGTGTCCCTCCGGTTTTCAGCAGACGCAGAATATCCGGCATAAAATGAATATACTGTCCTTTTGCGGCATCCATAAAGATCAGATCAAACGGCTCGGTGAGTGTCGGAAGGATTTCCGCTGCATCCCCTTCAAGCAGTGTAATCTGCTCTTCTTTCCCTGCTCTCTTAAAATTTTCCCGGGCAATCGGGATTCGCTTTTCATAATTTTCAATCGTGACAATCTCACACGGTACCGGATCATATTCTGCCATCAGAATGGAAGAAAACCCTACCGCAGTACCGACTTCCAGAATTCTTTTTGGTTTTGTCATCGCCAGCAAAAGCTTCAAAAAGCTCTGCATCTCCTTCCGAATAATCGGGACATAGGAATCCAGAGCTTCTCGTTCGACAGCATCCAAAATTCTGGTATTTCCCGTATCCAGGGAATTGATATATGTTACCAGTCGTTCATCTACTATCATATTTATTTCTATTGTGCCTCCGTGCTTTCCACATCCTGCGTATCCGGTACCATCTGCTTTTCTGCAAAGAAACGATACCCGTAATCATAACAGGTCCTGCATAAATGAACGGTTCCATATAAAATCAGCAGGATCAGCATAATAACAAACGCAATTTTAATGAAAGTGAACAAAGCTTTATTCATAATACCCCTATACTTCCATGATAATCGGCATGATCATCGGACGTCTCTTGGTCTCTTTCCAGACGAAATCACCCAGAGCATCTTTTACTTCATTTTTGATCTTGCCCCAATCTGTAATGTTGTGATCCATACAATAATCCATGGTCTTATCGAGAACGGTTTTTGCTTCATCCATCAGACTCTCGGAATTACGTACATAGACGAAACCTCTCGATACGATATCCGGTCCTGCAAGTACCTGTCCGGATCCGTTTTCGAGTGTCATGACGACAATAATAATTCCGTCTTCTGCCAGACGCTGACGATCCCGAAGAACGATATTTCCGACATCTCCGACACCAAGTCCGTCTACCATTACATTGCCAACCGGCACATGTCCGGTCACTTCTGCACCATTCTCATCGATCTCAAGCACATCTCCGGAAGAAAGGATTTTGATATGATCACTGTCATATCCAAGCTCTTCCGCAATCTTCGCCTGTGCAATCAGATGCTTGTATTCTCCATGCACCGGAATCGCGTACAGCGATTTACCAGAGAATAAATCAGCTTGATATCTTCCTTGCACGCATGTCCGCTGACATGTACATCTTCGAAAATCACATCTGCACCCTTGCGCATCAGTTCATTGATCACACCGGTAACCGATTTCTCATTTCCCGGAATCGGATGGGAACTGAATACAATGGTATCATTTGGCTTAATGGTAACTTTGCGGTGCATGCCGGATGCCATGCGGGACAATGCGGCCATGGACTCTCCCTGGCTTCCCGTTGTAATGATAACCGTCTTTTCATCCGGATAATTTTTTAGCTGATCCACATCAATCAGAATGTTATCCGGCAGGGAAATATATCCCAGTTCCGAAGCGATGGATACAATATTGACCATGCTTCGTCCCTCAATCGCAACTTTTCTGCCAAACTTGTCTGCAGAATTGATGATCTGCTGCACACGATCCACATTGGATGCAAATGTCGCAATAATAATTCTTGTATTTTTATGCTCGGAAAAAATGTTATCCAGCGTTTTTCCTACTGACTTTTCGGAATCTGTAAATCCCGGGCGCTCCGCATTGGTACTGTCACAAAGCAGTGCTAACACTCCTTTTTTACCGATCTCGCCGAAACGCTGCAGATCAATGGCATCTCCAAATACCGGTGTATAATCAACCTTAAAATCTCCTGTATGCAGGACAATTCCTGCCGGGGAATAAATCGCAAGTGCCGCCGCATCCTGAATACTGTGTTCGTGCGGATAAACTCTACACGGAAACATCCAAGATTGATGTGCTGTCCGTATTTGACAACTTTTCTTTTTACTTTTTTGAGCATATCATGCTCTTCGAGTTTGTGCTCGATCAGGGCATTGGTCAGTCTGGTCGAATAAATCGGCACATTGACATCTTTTAAAACATATGGGATGGCACCAATATGATCCTCATGTCCGTGCGTAATAAAAAATCCTTTGACACGATCAATATTTTCCTTTAAATAAGTGACATCCGGAATCACCAGATCCACTCCGTACATGTCATCTTCCGGGAATGCGAGACCGCAATCCACCACAATAATACTGTCTTCGTATTCAAAGGCAGTAATATTCATACCAATCTGCTCAAGACCTCCCAACGGTATAATCTTAAGCTTACTGTTATTCTGTTTTTCCTGTTTTTCATAAATCCTCCAAATATAATATTCCGCTCTAATATAAAAGCTGTGTTTCTTCATCCGCAAGTTCAGCAAATATTTTCGCGAGTGCAGCAAACTCTGTATCATCATCTACCATCTCGTAAAATACTTCCTCATCCTGTGTCTTTATTTCTTTTAATATATATGCTTCACTGTCCCCGTTTTCATTGCCATCAGAGACAAGTAAGTATCTGATTCCATTCAGCTGTGTCTGTTCTTCCACAGCAAATTCCACCACCTCATTGGTGTCCGGATCTGTAAACTGAATTTTTTCCATTTATTTTTTCCTTGTATTTTTATTTTTCTTCTGGATGATTTGAAAGATAATCCAGATATCCCTGTAATATAAAAATAGCCGCAATTTCATCTACATATTCCTTGCGGTTTTCTCTTCGAATTCCTGTTTCCATCATCGAACGGTCTGCTGCAACTGTTGTCAGCCGTTCATCCCATAAAATAACAGGGAGACCACAGCGTTTTTCAAGCATTTCCTTGAATTCTTTTGTTTTCTCGCAGCGCTCCCCTTCTGTACTGTTCATATTTTTCGGTAACCGAGCACAATTTTTCCACCTCGTACTCGCTTACCAGCTGTTCGATCCGCGCCAGTGTCTGCCTGAGTTTCGTTGGAGCTTCCTTCGGATAATTTCCACTTCCCTGCGCTGTAATTAACAGCGCATC
>ENA-OQAS01000431-OQAS01000431.1-human-gut-metagenome-genome-assembly--contig:-NODE-431-length-22014-cov-2.094440_pt1 | contig 22014 bp, 34 predicted proteins | sample MGYA00242733_ERZ504523 | MGnify/ENA primary metagenome ERZ504523 (study PRJEB26092, sample SAMD00036239) | human gut metagenome | host: Homo sapiens | study: EMG produced TPA metagenomics assembly of...
GATAATATGGATAAAATGGATCATAATGCACATTCAGTATATTTGATGTATTATCATCTGATCATGGTTGTAAAATACCGAAGAAAAGTAATAGATGATCCGATTTCGGAACGTGCAAAAGAGATTTGGGAACGTATTGCACCTGATTATGGAATCACACTGGAAGAATGGAATCATGATGTTGATCATGTGCATGTTATGTTTCGGGCACAGCCAAAATCAGAACTCAGTAAATTTATCAATGCGTATAAAAGTGCAAGCAGCCGTTTGTTAAAAAAGGAATATCCACAGATTAGGGAAAGACTTTGGAAGGAAGCATTCTGGAGCCAAAGTTTCTGCCTGTTGACAGCGGGTGGGGCACCCATTGATGTTATCCGTAATTATATCGAGACGCAGGGAGAGAAAAAAAGATGAATATAGCTTATCGTTTTCGTATATATCCAAATAGAGAACAGAAAGTTCTGCTCGCAAAAACATTTGGCTGCTGTCGTTTTTATATAATCAGATGTTGAATGATAAGATACGGGAATATGAAGCATCGAAAAAAATGCTGCGAAATACACCGGCGATGTATAAAAAAGCATATCCATTTTTGAAAGAAGTGGATTCCCTGGCACTTGCAAATGTGCAGCTGCATCTGGAAAAGGCATATAAGAATTTTTTCAGGGATCCAAAGATTGGCTTTCCAAAATTCAAATCAAAACACAGGAGCAGAAAAAGCTATACGACAAATGTGGTCAATGGAAATATTCAGGTAGCAGACCATCGGATAAAACTTCCGAAACTGAAATGGATCCGTATGAAAAAACATCGTGATATTCTAGAAAAATATTGCCTGAAATCTGTAACAATCAGTATGGAACCATCCGGAAAGTATTATGCAAGTTTATTATATGAAAAATCTGACTGTGAAAACCAAGCAGAAGAATTTGATTATGAAGACGCAAAGATACTTGGAATTGATTATGCAATGCATGGAATGGCTGTATTTCTGAAGATATACAGAGAGAAAATGAAGGATATTTCAGAAAAAGCGAGGAGCGGCTGGCAAGGGAACAGAGAAAGTTATCCCATTGCGTGAAAGGAAGCAACAATTATTACCGACAGAAAAACCGTGTTGCATTATGTCATGAAAAAATCCGAAACCAGAGGAAAGATTTTCTGCATAAACTGAGTCAAGAAATAGCAGAGGTATATGATGTTGTTGCAGTAGAAGATATTGACATGAAAGCAATGAGCCAGTGTATGCATTTTGGAAAAAGTGTCATGGACAACAGTTATGGAAAGTTCCGGGAATTGATGGAATATAAGCTGACATGGAGAGGAAAGAGATTGGTATGTGTAGACCGTTTTTTCCCTTCCAGTAAAAAAATGCTGTAAATGTGGCAATATAAAGAAAGAACTGAAACTTTCGGACAGAGTATATCTTTGTACATGTGGAAATCGGATAGATCGGGATCTGAATGCGGCAATCAATATACGTGAAGAAGCACGCCGTATGTTGTTAGCAGGATAAATGGAAAGTGTCTGTATCCAGACAATGAAAATATCCCATAACTGGATAAAATGAATCGCGGGGCACGCGAGGATAGCTTGTAGATACTTGGCTCAGTAGAGCCATTGAGCAAGAAGCCCTCACTTCAAAATCTGTGATTTAAGTGGTGGGAGCATGTCACAGATTGTAAAGAAGCTGTAGATTATACAAATTGCTTATTGATAAATGCAAGAAAAGTGGTAAGATAAAATTACAGAAAGGAATGAGACAAATGGGATTTTTGATAATCTGAAAAGCAGCCTGGCAGAAACCGGTCAGGATTTATCACAGAAGGCAAAGGATACGACAGAAGATTTCCGCCTGACAAATTTAAATAAGACGAAAGAAAAAGAAATTGAAAAAGTCATTTACCAGATTGGCAGTACATACTATGCCAATTACAGAGATGAATGCATGGAAAAGATGCCAGAGCTTGCCGCACAGATCAAATCCCTGCAGGATGAGATCGCGGCCAACAAAGAGATGATTGAAAAATTATCGACAGAAGAGATCTGCCCGCAGTGTGGAAAGAAAGTGAACCCTGGAAGTAAATTCTGTATTTACTGTGGAGCGGCACTGGAAGCACCGGCAGAACAACCGGAGGAAAAGGCAGAAGTGAAAGTGTGCAAGGCCTGTGGAGCGGCACTGGAAGAGGGCGCTGTATTCTGTACAAATTGTGGAACAAAAATAGAAGACGATAAGACAACTGAGGAAAACTAGAAGGCAAAGCATCGAATGATGAAACGCAGGTCAGAATGTAAAAAAATGAAAGAGTATATGCAAAAAGCCGGATAGGAGTTATTCTATCGGTCTTTTATGTATATGATGAGCCGGTTACAGATTTGTGCTTACACAGGAACGACCGTTGATGCGTTGGAGGACAGAAAACATGTATTGCACCAGATGTGGAAAAGAAATCAGGAGTGATCAGAAGTTCTGCGGAAACTGTGGAGCGAAGAATGTCAATTATCAAGAAAAAATGATCTGAAAGAGATGATAGAAAAAGCTGCCGCCGGAGAAGAGAACGCTCTGGAGAAAATTTACAATCTGACTTATGTGCAGGGGTTTGCAATCGCACATCAGATGGTGAAAAATGAGCAGGATGCAATGGATATCATGCAGGATGCCTATATTTCTGCATTCCGTAATCTGAAGCAGATTAAGGATCCAAAGCGGTTGAAAAGCTGGTTCAACTGCATTGTGGCAAACAAATGTAAAGACTGGCTGAAAAAGAAGAAGCCGCAGCTATTTTCTGATATACCGACAGGGGATGATGACCGGGAATTTGAAGATACAATTGCAGATGAGAATCTGACATTTTCACCGGAAGAGTCCGTGGATTATGCAGAGACAAAGCGATTGATGAAAGAAATTCTGGACGGTCTGCCAGAAGATCAGAAGCTGTGTGTGCTGATGTATTATTATGAGGAATTGTCGATTGCAGACATTGCAGATGCACTTGGATGTTCGACTGGAACAGTAAAGAGCAGATTGAATTATGCCCGGAAAAAGATCAGAAATGATGTAGAAGAACTGGAAAGAAAAGGAACAAAATTATACAGCGTAGCGCCGCTTCCGTTTATACTCTGGATGCTCAGAGAGGGCGAGCAGACGATATCGGTGCCTGGTTCATTTGGGAAAGAATTGGTGAGACAGGGTGCCGGCATCGTAAAAAGCGGAAGTGCACCCACAAGCGGAAATACCGGTTCGGGTAAAAGTGGAATCAGGAAGACAGATCCGGTAAAGAACGGGCAGGCAGCCGGACGAAAGATTGTAAAGAGTGCGGCAGGAAAAGCAGCCGGGAAAATTATCGGTACAAAGGCTGTTACCGGAGTTGTAGGAGCGGCAGTGATCGGCGGAGGTGTTGTTGCGGGATATCATATCCACCAGGTAAAAGAGCAGAAAGTTACCAAAGAAGAATGGCAGGCGGCTTACAAAGACTGGGTTGGAAAGTGGAGTGATGACACAAGGTTTGAACTCTTTGACATGAATGGAGATGATGTACGAGATCGTGCGGGTTGGATCCTGCATGGCGGATGGTGCGACCGTAGCGACCTATACACGGATGGAATCCGGGAAGAAGAGATCTACCGGATCGGGATGTGGTATATTCCGGGCGGCAATGTACTGGACAACAATGACGGAAATATGGGTGTTTTTTATGACCGCGTTTTTGAAATCAAAGATGGGGAATGGTTACAGATCGGCGATGGCGAATGTAGAATGGAAGATAATACGAATCCGGAGTATGATGAAAACGGAGACTATGTTTTCCGGTATAAATGGGATGGAAAAGAAGTCACAAATAAGAAATATGAAAAGAAATTAAAAAAATTGTTTGGAAACAGAAAGCCGGAAGCACTGGGCAATGAAGCTGTTTCATACCATGAGATCATCAACCAGATCAGTCATTATTAAAAAATAAAAATTTTTTCTTGTTTTTAAAACCAAACTAGATGTTGACTCGTCTTAATAATATAAACGAGAAAAATATAGCATACAGAAAGGATGTAAAAGAGATATGAGGTGCAAAAATTGTGGAACTGAGAATCCAGATGGTTCAAGATTCTGTGCAACATGCGGAAAACCACTGGAACAGGAAGAACCTGCTAAAAATGTAGCAGAACAGAAAGAAGAGGCTGTCCAGAATGCAGAAGAACAGAAAGAAGAGGCTGTCCAGCATGCAGAAGAGCAGAAAGAAGAGGTCGCCCAGAATACAGAAGAGACGCTAACAAGTACAGCAGAAACAAAATCACTTACACATAAAAAATCAAGAGGACTGAACAAGTTCCTGATCGGTCTGGCATGTGCGGTTGTCGTTGTAGTGATCGCAGCAGGGCTTTTGATATCGCGTGCAAGAAGAACAATCGATCTGAACAAGTATGTCACCTTTGAAACAACAGGATATAACGGATATGGAAATGTATATCCGCAGATCGACTGGGAGAAGATTCAGAAAAAATATGATTCCAGACTGAAGTTTACAAAAGAATTTGAAGAACAGTATGGAAAAATACAGATTCCATATCACCGGTAGCGGTACTGCAGTCCTATGTCAGTGTGGAAATGAAATCGGACAGCAATCTTTCCAACAAAGATAAAGTCAAATACAACTGGAATGTCAATAAAGATTATGCAAAATATGTGAAATGCAACCTGAAATATAAAAATGAAACCTATAAAGTCAAAGGGCTGGAAGAGGTTAAGACATTTGATGCATTCAAAGACCTGGAGGTATCATTTAACGGAATAAGCCCGGGAGGAGCCGTTTCATTTGATTATACAGGATCTGATCTTACATCTGCCGATTTTCAGACAGATGCATCAAATGGTACATTGGCAAACGGAGACAAGATTAAAGTATATCTGGATAAATCTATGGCAGACAGCTATGCCGCAACATAGGAAAGCTGCCGGAAAAATGGGAAAAAGAATATACCGTAAAAGGACTGTGGTATTATGTCACATCAGCCAGTGACATCGATGATGATACAATGCAGCAAATGAAGGACCGGGCGGAACAGGAATACAATGATCATGTGGAGAGCAGCTGGTAGATTCCGAATCTCTGGAGAGTCTTACTTATATGGGAGATTATCTGCTGGAGCCTGTTGTGGGCAATGGAAATGAACTGTATCTTATTTATCATGTAAAAGTACGGGATCAGTACAGTAATGATGATGGATCTTATGACAAGGTGAATGATGTTTACTGGTATATGCATTATGGAACAATTCTTGCAGACGGGGAAGGAAATACAGATATTGATCTGTCTGACTATGGAACACCTGGCAATTTCTTTAAGATCAAGACTGATGCAAAGACAGACGGTATTTCCAGCATGGTATGGAAATATTATGGATACCCGACACTGGATGATCTGTACGCAGATGTTGTGGGCGATAATGCCGATTACTCTTTGGTGGAGGATGCGGTAGACAATACAAAATAGAAGCCTTTGGCGGAAAAGAAGGTGGACTATGAAATGGGACGAATGGTTGAAAAAGATCATTAAAGAGATAACGTCAGATTATACGTTTTCAGAAGAAACCTCAAAAAGCTTTTTTGAAGAGCTGATGCAATTGTTGAAATAATACAGGAACCGGGTAGAAATGCAAATTTTTATCCGGTTTTTTAATTTGAGCTGGAAAAGTATGATATGATGAGAAAAAGTACGGGATTGATATCCAGAAGGAGAAAGGTGGAATAACAACAGATGGAATATTTAGTAGAATCAGCATTATTGACACATGGATTAAAATCGGTATCAAATGAAACAATAAAAAAAGAATGGCAAGATCCGGGAAAAAGATCACCTGGATTGATCATGGGGAAATCAGGATCGGGGATATCGATGAGTTTCTTGAATTTAGAAGCCGGGCAGCCGCTTATCCAAGAAATTGACTGTGATCTGCTGGAAAAGGCATTAGTGGAAAAGCAATCAGGCGCACTTACCGCTTCCGGGACAATGGCAGTCTGTGTGAAAATGGGAATTCCGGTTGCAATTACCTGTGGAATGGTGGAATCGGGGACATCAAAGGAGAAGAATTCTGCCCGGATCTTCCGGCTCTTCAGCAGATTCCGGTGGTCCTGATCTCAGCAGGACCAAAAGATATGCTGGACCGGAAAGCAACGATCGATTGGCTGATATCGCACGGAGTGAAGGTGATCGGAACAGAAAGAAATTACTGTACCGGCTATGTATTTTGTGGAGAAAAGTTGAACTGCAGGGAAAGGCAGAAAACAGTGCAGAAACGGTAAAGCCACCAATGCTCATCATCAATGAAATCCCGGAAGAAAGGCGGATAGAAGACAGGGAGATTTGAGAGAAGCAATTGCCGAGGGAAAGAGAGCGGAGAAGGAAGGACGCTATTTCCATCCTGCGGCAAATGGAAAGATTGATGACTGTACTGATGGATATTCTTCATTGATTCAGCTGCGGGGACTGATTGCAAATATGAAAGTGGCAGAAACACTTTAAAGAGCGAAAAAAGAAGCTGGGATCTGACTGATAACAGAAAAGCCTGAATATAGGCAGTTGTGTTATTGGTCAGACTCCGGCTTCTTTACATACACAGAAAGTTTTGACTCCTGATTATAGATTACAGGAAAGGTAATCAGATATTCTGTTTGAAATGTTGTTGCGTGAATCCTAATTGGCCTGTGGCATCTGTGATTTATGTACAAAGAGACTGATTCCGGCACCGATGATTGCCAGAACAGCACCAATTCTTCCCCAAAGAGCAGTTTTGTGGCACATCATACCTGCCTTGCACAAATACCAATGCCAATTGAAGTATTGCTAAGAAGCAGGATCAGAACAGCAGTGATAATGATGACAATCGGTAATTTAAAATCGTGTGTTCCGAAGAAAAGAAGAACGGATTCTGCAAGCAGGAGCAGACCGAAAAGAAACAGTGCAATTCCATAATAATGACACCGCATCATGCATTCTCCTCCGTTTGCAAGTTCATGGTTCCTTTGCATACCGGGGCAAAGATCTTATCTGCTGCAAGAATAAGAATTGCTGCAAGACAGGAAACTGCTCCAGATAATTTTTGTGAATTCATAATTCATATCTCCTTTAAAAATTTATTGTATTTAGTATAACATACTTATGGTTAATAAGTTTACTTTTACCAGATAAAAACTATAGAAAATTGTAATAAATCAAATTGTATATAACAAATAACAATTTTACATTTGTGCAAAATGCTGATATAGTTAAAAAGCATTTAAAGGAAATGGTAAAATTTTACAAAGGAGTCAAATGAAAAATGGAGAGTAAAAGACAGCTTACGAGAGAAGAGTTGCTAGAAATGGAAAGTGCTCCGAAGACGAAGATGCAACATATGTTGGATGTGGTAATTTGTTTTTGTCCGTATTTTGCGGCGATAATTATGTTTTTAGTATATTATCTGATGCCGGATGCCGTTCAGAATTTTAATCCGCATGTGTTTACTATTGTCGTCTGCTTTTTTTGGCATTATATCTGATCATGGTAGTGAGAGGATTACTGAATAAAAGCTATTTTGCAAAAGTACGTCATAAAGCACCGCTTTATTCTGTGATCATACTGGTAATTATGCTGTATGATTTTCTGACGGTTAAGACAGGTATTTTAAAACAGCCGTTCTTCCCATGTGTGAATACGATTTTGTGTGCGATCATTGATGACCGGGCACTGTTATTGAAAAGTACATTGTACTCACTGCGATTATTATTCACGGGATATTTTATTGGAGCGATCCTTGGACTGATCACAGGTGTTGCCTGTGGATACAGCAAAAGGATTAACTACTGGGTTTCACCGATCATTAAGATGCTTGGACCGATCCCTTCCACAACATGGATCCCGATCATCATGGTTCTGGTATCCTCACTGTTTAAAGGAAGTGTATTTATCATTGCTCTTGGTGTATGGTTTGCTCTTACGATCGCATCGTCAACCGGTATCCAGAATGTAGACAAGGCATATCTGGAAGCGGCCAGAACATTAGGTGCCAAAGGTCACCAGCTGGTATTCCGGGTGGCAATCCCACATGCAATGCCAAACATTCTTCAGGGGATGACACAGGGAATGAGTTCTGCCTGTACAGCACTTCTGGTTGCTGAGATGATGGGAGCCGAGGCAGGTCTTGGATGGTATATCCAGTGGCAGAAATCATGGGCGATCTATTCTAAAATGTATGCAGCTATCGTTTTAATTTGTCTTATTTTCACAGCAGTTACCTTTATACTGAATGTGATCAAGAGAATAGTGCTTCGCTGGCAGGAAGGAGTTGTGAAATAAGATGGCATCAGTGGATGAGAAGCAGGGACACGGGCGTGTCCTGGAGTTTGACAAAGTAACAAAGAGTTTCGCAAAGACAGACAGTAACGAGATCACACATGCGCTGGCAGAGGTGAATCTGACGATCCAGCCGGGTGAGTTTGTCAGTATTGTTGGAACAAGTGGATGTGGAAAATCAACGATTTTGCGATTGATCGCAGGACTGATCAAACCGACTACCGGTGAGATCAGACTTGGCGGAAAACCGATTGTTGGAGCCGGACCGGATCGTGGAATGGTATTCCAGAAAGCAACATTGTTTCCGTGGCTTACGGTAGAGAAGAATGTATCCTTCAGCTTGCGTATGCAGAAAAAGCAGGATAAAGAACTGGTAGAGCATATGCTGAAAATGGTAGGACTTGAAGATTTCCGAAAAGACTATCCACATCAGCTCTCCGGAGGTATGGCGCAGAGAGTGGCGCTGGTAAGATCGCTGATCAATCATCCGGATATTCTGCTTCTGGACGAGCCTCTTGGCGCGCTGGACGCATTTACCAGAATGAATATGCAGGATGAGATCCTGAATATCTGGAGAGAACAGAAACAGACGGTTGTCATGGTTACACATGATGTAGAAGAAGCAATTTATATGGGAACAAGAGTGCTGGTTATGGAGCCAAGACCGGGACGTGTAAAGGCAGATATACCGATTGAACTGGCTGAACCAAAGCAGAGAGACAGCGAAGAGTTCCAGGCATATCGGAACAGGATTCTGAAGATGCTTGATCTGAAGCATCATACAGATCATTAAATGGATATTTATTGAAAGATAAATATAAAAGCAACAAAGTAAAAACACGAAGAGGAGAAAAGAATTATGAAAAAAAGATTGTTTGCAACGTTACTTGCATGCGCAATGACCGTATCACTGGTTGCATGTGGCGGTTCATCAAGCTCATCAGAAAAGAAGGAAGACACAAGTGATTCCAAAAAACAGGAAGCTTCTACAGAGAAAGAAGTGACTGATATCACAAAAATGTCAGATGATGAAATTAAAGAAGCAATGAAAAAAGAGCCGGCATGGGGAACAACTATCACAGCCGAATATGATGGTGGTGACTGTACATCAGGACCTAGCATGGCAAAAGCACTCGGATACTATGATGAATTGGGATAGATGTTCAGATCGCAGCTGGTACTGAAATCACAGAAGCACTTGGAACTGGAAAAGCTCAGTTTGGAGCACATCATATTGCACATATGTTAGTTCCGATCACAAACGGAATGGACATCGTATTTACAGGAAGTGCGCAGACAGGATGCAAATCATTATATGTACTTGCCGATTCAGGAATCGAATCAACAAAAGACCTGGAAGGCACAACTGTTGGTATGGATAGCCCGATCGGTGGATCTTCACACAACATGATCATTCGTTTCTTCCTTGCAGATGGATTGAAACAGGATGCAGCAACATGTGTACAGGTTGAATCAAGTGCAGCAATCCAGTCTCTTCAGTCAGGTGACATCAAAGCTTGCCTTCTGAGTGACCGTTTTGCAAAGAAATTCGTAGATGACGGAACATTAAAAGTTCTTCGTTCTATCACATGGGATGATGATTCAAAGATGAAACATGCTGCGTAATGGCTATGAGCGGAAAATTCGTAAAAGAAAATCCGGTAATCTCTCAGGTACTTACAAAATGTGTAATGGATGCATATATGTACATTGCAGAAAACAAAGACGAAGCAGCACAGATCATGCTTGATGAGGGTATGGTATCTGGTGACATCGAGCTTACAAAATACATGCTTGATCAGCAGAACTGGGCAGTATCCAATGCAGATACAAAGAAAACAATTGAAGCTGTTGCAAAGGACTACATTGAGGCAGGAATCATCACCTCTGACTGGACTGTAGATAAGTCGTAGAGACAGCATGGCAGCCACTTGCTGAAAAAGTAAGCACAAAATAATCAGACACATAAATGAATGAGGTGGAGGAGCTTTGAACTCTGGGATGAGTGGAAGCTCCTCTTTTGTCTTATATATTAGGAAAGTGCCAAGGCATATTCTTTATTTTAATTGGAAAATTACGGGGTTTTTCCGAACAAAATGTTAAAAGGAAGGAAAGAAAAATGGAACAGAAAATGTTTGACTGTACCTGACTTGCAGTCAGAAATCTGCGGCATCGAAGAGTCAGGACGATGTTTCTGGCAGCACTGGTGCTGATTTTATCGGCAGCGCTGTTTACCAGTAGAGTATTGACAGAAAGTATGAAAACTTGTATTGATAAGACAGTGGATCGGATTGGGGCGGATGTGATCGTAGCACCGGGAGAATATGAATCAGATTTAAGCGATTCTCTGTTTTCGGGAGGATTGTGCAGTTTCTATTTTGAAAAGTCTTTGATGGATCAGGTGAAAAAGACGGATGGAATTGACAAAATTTCTCCGCAGCTCTACATTGCATCACTGGATGCGGCATGCTGCTCAGTTCCGGTACAGATTGTTGCTTTTGAACCGGAAAGTGATTTTATTGTACAGCCGTGGATGTCTGGAAGCAATGTGAGTGAATTGAAAAAGGGTCAGACTGTTGTTGGAAGCAAGATTACGGCAAAAGCGGGAGATAAAATTTCTTTCTTTGGACAGGAATACGAGGTTGCAGGAAAACTCGAAGAAACAGGAACCAGTTATGATAACTGCGCATTCATGAATTTTGAGACGGCATATACATTATTTGACAGTTTTCAGATCAAGTATGTGACGGATCTTACAGAACCGCAGAAATATGTTTCCCTTCTGACGATCCGGATGAAAGACGGAGCAGATCCGAAAGAAGTGGCGAACACGATCAACACAAAGATGAGAGATTCCGGACTGAAAGCTTATACGGCAAAAGCAATGTCCGGAAAAGTTTCAGATACACTGGAACAGATGCAGTCTTATAGCGCGCTTCTGATCGGACTGTTGTTTTTAATGGCAGTCCTGGCATTGATCTGCATTTTTAACATTACTGTGAATGAACGTTTGAAGGAGTTTGGGGTACTACTTTCTATTGGTGCACGAAAAAGCCAGATTTTCCAGATGCTTCTTCTGGAAGCAGGGATGATCGGTGTGCTTGGAGGATTTCTTGGAGTGGTGTTCTCCGGAGGCGGAATCCTGTTATTTAAAGACGTGATCATGGAAAGTATGAATATGCCGTATCTGAGTGTGAATGTTTCCCGGTATGTGATTCTTGCATTGCAGAGCCTGGGGCTTGCTGTTGGTGTCAGCTTCTTGCCACCTTATATGCGGCAGTCAGAGCGAATCGTATGGAACTATATAAACTGATCCAGGAGGTGGAATCATGATTGTAAAGACAGAAAATCTGAGTCGGGAATTTGTACGTGGAAAGAATCAGTTTTATGCAGTAGACCACGTGAATCTGGATGTGGAAGAAAAAGAACTGGTTGCGATCATGGGACAGTCAGGAAGTGGAAAATCCACCCTCTTCCATATGCTGACCGGGATCCTGAAACCGACAGAAGGAAAGATCACAGTACTGGATCATGAGATTGAAAAATGAATGACAGACAGTTATCGGTTCTGCGGGGAGGCGACCTTGGTTATATCATGCAGGGACAAAATCTTCTCCAGAATCTGACGGTCATGGAAAATATCCTGCTGCCACTTTCGCTGGGGAGAAACCGGAAACCGGATAAAGAAAGGATCACGTATCTGACGGAGCTTCTTGGAATCCAGAATATGCTTTCCGAATATCCGGCAAATCTGTCCGGCGGAGAGCAAAGGCGTGTGTCGATCGCGAGGACATTTGCGCAGAACCCGAAACTGGTAGTCGCAGATGAACCGACAAGCAGTCTGGATATGGAAAATTCAGAGATCATTATGAAATATTTTCAAAAAATGGCAAAAGAAGGAACGACAATCCTGGTCAGTACCCACGACAGAGAATTTGCAAATTATGCGGACCGGTGTCTGTGGATGAAAAAAGGGAAATTAGAAAAAAGAGAATCGGAGTAAAGAGATGCAGACCGAATTTATAAAGCTGGCAGTGATTTTTATTGTCATTATGGTGATGGTCCTGGTAAAATTAAAGCTACGTGATGCGATGATCGCTGCCATTTTGCTGACTGTGATCCTGTTTGGAATTCCGCTTGGGGATGCAGCAAATTGATGATACAGTCGGTTTATGAAAAGGATACGCTGCTGGTGGTCGGAAGCTTTATTCTTGTAACCTTTTTGCAGCGGATCATGGAGAACCGGAAACTTCTGGAAAGAGCGGAGATGGCACTGCAGAGGCTTAGCGGAGACAGGCGTATGGTGTGTGTAATTGCGCCGGTGATCATTGGATTCCTTCCGTCTGCAGGAGCTGTCAATATCTGTGGGGCGATCGTAGATAAGGCGACAGGAAAAGATCTGGATGTGGAAGAAAAGACGTTTGTGACCAGCTACTACCGCCATATTTCAGAAAGCTTTTCGCCGACTTTATAATGCAATTCTGCTGGCACTTTCCATTACAGCGGTATCAACCGGGCAATTTGTACTTTTTATGGCGCCGATGGTTGTGGTGCTTCTGGTACTGGGATATGTATTTTATCTGCGGAAGCTTTCGAAAGGATATGAAGCAAGTGAGGATGAAATGATAGACAAAAAAGAAGAATTCAAACAGCTTCTGTACTGTTTCTGGCCACTGGTGCTTTGTATTGTGCTTGTGATCGCACTGAATCTTTCTGTGATCAAGGTACTGCCGTTTATTATTGTGCTTTCGATTATTGTATATCGGTTAAGTCTGAAGGAAGTGCTGGATTTTGCAAAGACATCGGTAGAGTGGAGAATCATCTTCAATACGATCATTCTGATGATGTTCAAGAACATTCTTACCTATACAGGGGCAATCGGAAAACTTCCGGATTTGTTTGCAGGATCTGCAATTCCACAGTTTGCGGCATTTGGAATCATTATGTTTCTTGGAACGATTATCAGTGGAGCAAATTCTATGATTGTGCTATTGATTCCGCTGGCATTTGCAAGCATACCGCATGCAGGAGCCGGACTTCTGGTGTACCTGATGGCACTTTCTTATGCGCAATGCAGATTTCGCCGACGCACATCTGCCTTGCGATCATTACGGAATATTTCCAGGTATCCTGGGGGCAGCTGATGAAGAAGACAATCCCGGTTATTGTGGTGTTTGTAGTGATCTTGACAGGGTATTATGTATTGCTGAGTGGATTTGGAATATAAAAAATATGCTATATTTTTTGGGATTGTTTTGATCGTAGCAGGAACTATTGCCTGTGGTGGAAAGGATACGGTATCTGAAAAAGATCGTATAAAGGATATAGAAGTATATGATGATAACAATGCTATTTTTATGAGTAAAATATTTGAACCATATAGGTAATAAAACTCTCTTATGAAAGATCGTTAAATCATTCATAAGAGAGTTTTTAATGTAAATGTAAAAGACAAGTACTTCTATATTTACATAATCTTCGTCTCTTCCAGCTTCTCTGAGAACGCCTCATTCACCTTAATGATCGGCTTCCTAAGCACCAGTCCCATGATCAGGAATACAACAAGGAAGATACAAAGCTTTCCAAGATCGATCCAGTAATCCATAGCATACAGTCCACCGACTGCTTCGCGCAGAGCTGCCATACTGTGGGTAAATGGAAACAGTGAATACACCGCTTTGAAGAATCTCGGTGCGACTTCGATCGGGAAGGTTCCTCCGGTTCCGGCTACCTGCATAACCAGAAGCACAACACTGATCGCTTTTCCGATATCGCCGAAGGAGACAGTCAGCGTGTAAATGATATTGACATATACGATGCTGGTTATCCATCCGGCAAGGAGGAAGAGGAACGGGTGCCTGCACTGGATGCCAAGTAGAACAGATCACCGAGGCAGATAAGGGTGCTCTGCAAAAGCCCGAGAATCAGGAAGATAAGGTATCTTCCAAGATAAATCTGATGGAGCTTCAGATGTTTAAGCCGGTGGTGCCGTTTTCGGATACAGTGACCTTGAGCATGGCAACCAGGACAATTCCGCCGATCCAGATGGAAAGTGTAGAGTAGAATGGGGCCATGGAAGAACCGTAATTTTCAATCGGGTACACTTTGTTGGTTTTCAGCTCTACCGGTGCAGCGAGGAAGGAGCTGATGCTGTTCTTATCGCCGGAAATCAGGTCTTCCAGTTCGGAAAAGTCTCCGGTTGCTCCATCTGGCTTAACCTGGAAGTTGTATCGGTAATCTTTTTGGATGCTGTCTCCAACAGATCAGAAGAGGTCTCCAGAGCCTTCTGGATTTGTGACAGATCAGAACCTGCGGAGGAGGCAAGGGTATAAATTCCATCTGCACTTGCACCAAGCTGGGAGAGCAGATCGGACAGATCATTTTTTGTAGAACCAAGGGAGTCAGACAGCTGTTTTAGAGAACCGGATACATTGGTTTCATAGTCAGATTTGACAGCAGTAATTCCTGAAATGCTGGAACTGATCAGATCATCCAGCTCTTTTTTGGAGGTCGTTACGCTGCCGGCTGTATCGCGAAGAGAAGATGCTGCGTTTGTGAGTTTATCACGAAGTTCTCCCTGAACAGCTATGGAGTCATCCAACTTGCAAGGATTGGTGCGGTAAGATCAGACAGCTCCGGGTGTGCATCTGCAATCTGTGCAATGCTGTCACGGATTCCCTGGTAAGACTGTACGATCGCATTGACACGGTCGCTAAGAAGGTCAAGGGTGCTGGCAACAGAAGAAGCATCCTGTGACTGCGACTGGAATGCCTGATCGATCGTCTGTGACATCTGCTCGTAAAGCTTTTGGTAGAGGTCAGCGCAGTATTGATTCCGTCTGTAGCTCCGTCCAGAGTCTCCTGAATCCCGGAGAAGGACTGCTGTGTACCGGAAAGAGTATCTGCATTTGCAGAAGCCTGTTCTTTCGTTACTTTTAAGAACTCGGCAGTTGTGTCCAGAAGCTGCTGCGCAGAATCGGTCATCTGTGAGAAGGAATGCAGAGTCGTCGAAGAAGCAGACAGATCAGAACCGATTTTATTCAGGTTTGTGATCAGTGTACCTGCAAGCTCATCCGAATCCCTGGAGTCTGCGGTATTTGCAACAGTCTGAAGTGCAGTCAGCACCGTATCGGAAATGGTTTCGATAAATACTTTGTTGACCTGTGTCTGGACTGCGGTTGCTCCTTTGTCTGTTACCTTCGGCGCAATGGCATTTTCTTTTGCATTGGAGTAATAGGTAATTTCTGGTTTCTTAATATCACTGGAAAATACACTCATCAGGTTCGTACTGAAATCTTCCGGGATTACGATCGCTGCGTAATATTCTCCGGATTTTACACCCTTCATTGCTTTACTTTTGGTTGTAAATACCAGTTGAGCTGTGTATTCTCCCGAAGAGCAGACAATACCTGATCGCCAAGATTCAGCTGGAGCGGGATCAGGTTTCCGATATACCTTCGTCTACGCTTGCCACGGCGACCTTCAGATTCCCGGTATTCCCATAGGGATCCCAGCTTGCGGCAATGTTGTACATGCATAAAGGCAGGGAACCACTGTGACGCCAAGAACGACGATCAGCGCAATGACATTTGTTCTTATTTTCCGGATATCTCTTGTGAAGATGGTCCATATATTTCTCATTTGTCTTTTCCCTCCTTTACTTTTTTAAAAAATTCTTCCTCAGACAGATGGATATAGGAAAGCTGTCTGGAGGTCTTGTCGTGAATATATTCCACACAGATCAGATAGACGGCAAGTACGATCAGGGAAATGATCCACAGTGTCAGATATATGATCTTGGATTCCAGACTGAACATCAGAAGAAGAAAGATCAGTGGAATTACAAGGATCAGGATAAAACCGGTACGGATCAGCTTTGGATACCGTTTTTCGAAGCGGTTGGCACGTCGGATAAAATCAGCCCGTCCGTCTTCATCCTGCATCATGGTTTTCATCATCAGTGTAAGCTGTGGGCGGGAGAGCTCACCGGTTGCAGTCTCTCCCAGCATCAGATCTGTCTCGGCAAGACGTTTGTCGAACAGATGGTTCAGATTCATCAGAAGTGGTCTCAGTAGCAGTCCGATGAAGAATGCAAGGAGAAGGAAAAGCAGCAGGGTCAGCAGATTCTTTGCGTAGTTATTTTTGTAAAATCCGGCAATACACTCACGCATAGCGCCAATTCCGTAAGAGAACGGAAGAAGCGGATGCAGTCTCTGGAAAAAGACCGGTGTCATCTCGATCGGATAGGTTCCGGAAGAACCAGGGATCTGCAGGATGACCAGGACAACGGCAAGTGCTTTTCCGATGTGCTTGAAGGTCAGCGCCATTGCATAGATCAGATTGACATACACAAAGGAGCAGAGCATACCAGCGCACACAAATGCAACCGGGTGGACACACTGTACTTTCAGAAGCAGCAGATCGCCCATGCACACAATGAATCCCTGGATCAATCCGACCACGACAAAGAGCATCCAACGTCCGAAATAAGCAGTTGTCGGAGTAAAACGGGAAATGGTTTCGTCTTTGTCTACTTCCTGTTTCAGGATGGATACCAGGATCAGTCCGCCAACAGAGTGCCAGATTAGTGTAAAACGGAGTCATTCCGGAACCGTAATTTTCCACATCATAAAGTATCTTTGAATTGATCGAAACCGGTGAGGACATAAAATCAGAAATGGAATCTGAGTCGATGCCTTCCAGTGAGATCAGATGCTGGTAGGTTTCGGAGTCTGCAGAGCTTTTAGATCAGCGGTAATATTTTCCAGAGCAGTATCTACGCTTCAAGAGTTCCTCCGGTCTGACCAAGCGCGTCTGCACTTCGTTTAAACTGCTCTTTAACTGGGTAAGGATCACCTTAACTGTGTGATCGTCGGATTTACCCCGGTTAAAGTAGAAGAAAGGCTTCCGCTCAATGTGGCAAGCCCGTCAAGTGACTGGTTCAGCTGTGGCAGAAGCGACTGGTTCAGACTGCTTCTGTAATTCTGCAGAGACTGTCGGTTCTGGGCAGTGAGTTTCTCAAGAGAACTTCTGGTATTGCTTGCTGTAGTCAGTGCATTTCCTATGCTGGAATTGCTGTTCCCAAGAGAATCAATGAGTTCCTGAAGAGAAGCATTCTGTGCCTGGAGTTCTGCAATTTTTTCGCTGATGATACCGGACAGGAAGAATCACTTCCGATCTGCTGCTGAAGGGCGGCAAGCTTTTCCAGAATTTCTGCATTTTTCTTATTTAAAGAGCTGGCAGAAGAAATACTGTCTCCGATCGCAGTGTTGACCTGTGTGGCTTTTGTCTCAAAGTTCCGAGTTTTAAGGATGCGGAAGTATAGACATTATTTAAAGTGTTTCGCCATCTGACAGGCTGGTAGGAAAAATTCTGTGGAAAAGGTTCCGATTGGCTGTCCGGCTGGTGGGCAAGCAGATCTGATGAATCTGCAAGGGCAGCAGAACCGGAAGAGGCAACAGCATTTACAGAGTCCAGTGTTTTCAGAGTGTCATCGATCAAAGAACCGGAATCTTTTACCGTAGCCTGGAAATCCTTCAGGGCGTTCTGATAGTCAGCAAGATTCTTACGGGTATCGGTAAGCGCCTGCATCAGCGTAGAATTTGTTCCGTCAAGCTTGCTGGTCAGTGTACCGGCCGATTTCTGCACGATCTTCGCAATGGAGTCAGCGGCAACGGACGAAAAGGTATCATTGATCTGCTGCTGGATCGTGCTTGCGCCGGTGGCGGTGATCTTCGGAGCGATCGCGTTTTTCTTTTCATTAATATAATAGTCGAGCTGCGGCTGTTTTAAATCCCCGGAAAGGATGCTGAGGAGAGACTCGCTGAAATCCTCCGGGATTACAATGGCAGCGTAGTATTTGCCGGAACGGACACCGCTTTTGGCTTTCTTTTCATCAACAAAGGTCCAGCCAAGCTGATGATTCTTTTTTAGATTTTGGACGATGGTGTCTCCGGCATTCAGATCCATGGAGTCTGTATGACGCCGGTGTCACAGTTGGCAATCGCCACTTTTACATTTTTTGTATTGCCGTAGGGATCCATGTTGGCGGCAATGTTGAACCATGCATAGAGAGAAGGGAGAATGCAGACTCCCACCATGACGAGAGCAGCAGCAGGGCTACGTAAGAGTCTCTTTAAATCTCTCTGAAATATTTGAAGCACTTTCTTCATGTGAACCTCCTGTGTAATGTCGTTAATAGTGCCAGTATTGAGAATAGTATAGCAAAAAGTGTTGAAAAAATCCATGAGAAAAAATGACGTTCGGTCAGAAATACAATCTGGATAAAGTTAAGCGTAAGATGATATTTGAAAAAACAGTGTTTTATGATATTCTATATTTATCTATAATACAAATAAAAAGGGATGGAATAGAAAGTGTCAATAAAAGTAAAAGAGGTATTAGAGCTGGCACAGTCGAAAGGATGTACATTAGCAGCCGGAGAAGGTGGAATTGATAGGATTGTTCGCTTTGTGGATTGTATGGAAATACCAGATATGAAAGCATGGATGCGCCCAAATGTTTTGTATATTACAACTGGATATGCATATAGTGACACAAAAGAAGAAATAATGAATCTGATAAGAAATTTGTATGAAGCAAAGGCAGCTGCGCTCGCGACAAAATATAGATATATTGGTTGTTTTTGGATGATGCGATCAAATTGGCTAATGAATTACAGTTCCCAATCATTTTGTGGCCGGAAGATTTGCCTTTCATAGAAATGAATTATCTTGTGATGGAGGCATTGATAAAATCACAGAACAATTTGATGGATAGCATTTATTCTCGAATTGAAAAATATAACCGTCGGGAAATGGATAAAAGATTGTTTATTGATCTTTGACAGGAAATATCACATGTAATGAAGAAGGAAACTATCGGATCGAAGAACAAAAATGGCCATCACCTCCGTACCAGATCGTTTATATTGAAATTGATGGAATTAAACAAAAATTACATGAACTACAGGAAGAGATTGTTCATGAAAAAATTGAGAAAATCGAAAATATGATAAAAGAATCTTTTGGCGAGGAAAAAGTAATTGTTTTGTCGAATAATGATAATTTTCAATGCATATTAAAACGGACAAAAAGAGAAAACTATAACGAAAGAGTATTTCGAGAAGATTCAGAAAAATATTTCGGAAAAGACAGGATATACTGCAGCGATAGGTGTTTCGAGAGTAGAAAATTCCTACCAACGTTTCGGAAAGGCTTATCAGGATGCAAGGGATGCAGTAGAAATTGCAGTGTGCCAGGAATTCAATTCAAAAGTACTTTGTATAGAAGATGCAGGCTTTTGGAGAATCATGAAAGAAATCAGTAAGCATGAGATGTGTCAGGAGTTTATGGAGGACAAGTTGAATGCATTTATTGAATATGATCAAAAAAATGAAAGTGAACTTTTAGAAACGCTGGAAGTTCTCGTGAATAATTTAGGGGCAAGAAATGTAACAGCAAATGCACTTCATTTGCATCGAAATACTTTGATATACAGAATTAAAAAAATTGAAAATCAGACAGGATATGATTTGTCAGATCCGAATAGTATTCTTGAGATAGCGCTTGCGCTTCGAATAAAGAAAATTTTTGAAATAAAAGATGCCTTTTCAGGGCATCTTTTATTTCAAAACAGTATGTATCTATTACGAGAAGGATTCAGTTTTTGGAAATGATTCATTGAACCGTATAAACTTTGTAATTTTTCGAATTCTTCTTCGTCGTATAATTTAAGAGAACGACGGCCAAAGGATTTGGCAACTTCTAACATAAAGCGTGCAGCTTCATCAAGATCAGTCATATGACTGGCTCCGGTTGCACAACCGGGAACAGTTGTTTCTGTTGTGATGGCAATCCCGACTACAGGTGCATTAGTAGCAGTTGCCGGTTGCAGAATACTGTTTAGATGATGAAGATCATTGCCATAAGGAGTGATATCCTGCTGTGTTAATGGAAATACTTTTGGAAGTTTTCCCGTAGTAATCTGCATTAAATCAAGAAGATCTTCGGAAGTACGAAGGATGTAGCCTTCTTTTACTGTAGGTGAGATTGCAAATCCATTGTGATTGATCACGCGATTTCCTTTAGTAGTATCTACAGAGAGAACTGCGTCAAGTTCCGGTGTGAGCTCTTCGGCATTTACCTGTGCCATTTCTACAGGTGATCCCATAAATGGAACCGGAACATGTGGCGCGGTCGGTGCATCTGGACAAATATGTGTAGAAATGAATACGTCACCTTCTAAAAAATCCCCTTTATTCTGCATATCTAATAATTTGGCAGCAAGAGCAATTGCAACGAGGGCACCATCACCGTCAGAGACATATCCGATTCGTTCAGGACGAGCACCAAGTCCGCCTAATCTCCCAAGAAGTCCAATTGTCGGAGCATCGCCTCCGGAAGTCTTTCCGTGAAGACCCGGGATGCGAATTTTTAACATATCTGTAGAACCTTTTGGTCCAACTAAAGGATAAACCTGAATATCCGCATCTTGTTTTATGGATTTTAAATAAGATGCGACAGAGTTGCCATTTACGTTCTTACTGTCTATAATGTCGAAAGCTTCTATTAATTGTTTGAATAACATCTTAAAACCTCTCTTTCTAACTAAAATAGTTTTTCAATTGACAAGCAAAGTTTAGCATCACTAAATAGGAAAGTCGATATTGTGCATGCCTAAAAAGAAAGAAAATAGTTGGGCAAAATGCACATGTTATATTTTGGGGAGAATAATAAATGTGCAAAGTGCATAAAAAACAGGGACATTATGGTGCATGGAGAGCGTCGACACTTTAAGAAGTCAATGCTATACTGTAGCTAAATAAGAACTCGGAAGAAACGGAGGAATGAAATGTGAAAGAAAGAACAGGGACTGTAAATTGCATGATCGCAACTATTATTATTTGCATTCTTGCGGAGCTGATTGGTCCACTTCAATTTAAGGTGATGGGGATTGACGTGAAGATATTGACGATGATTTGGGTTATCATCATGGGAATTCTTTTATCTCCAACATTATTAGGAAAAGTGATTCCCCCACTGAAGAAATTTATTAGTAAAGCAGAAATTAAACGGGCACCGTTTTTGTTGTCGCTTACATTATATCCGCTTGGAATTATGTTTGGTATCAATGCAGGTCCAAAGGTTGGAATTGTTTTACAGGCAGGTCCTGCTTTACTGTTTCAGGAAGCGGGAAATATGATGACGATGCTGATTGCATTACCACTTGGCTTACTCCTTGGATTAGGAAGAAGTGCTGTGGGTGGAACGTTCTCTCTTTGCAGAGATACGGCACTTGGTATTATCGGAGATAAATATGGTCTGGAATCCAGAGAAGGAATGGGAACACTTGGAACTTATATTAGCGGAAGTGTATTTGGTACTCTCTTCTATTCTTTCCTGGCACCGATCGGGTTAGCAATCGGATTTCATCCTTATGCACTTGCGATGGCATCAGGTATGGGAAGTGCATCTATGATGAATGCGGCTACTGCAGCGTTGACAAATGCAGCGGCACCTATGTATTCAGAACAAATTCTTGCATATTCTGCAACCAGTGGACTTTTAACTGCAGTAACAGGTGTGTATGTGGAAATGTTTTTGGCATTGCCATTAGCGAACTGGTATTATAATCGTGTTAATCCAGGTATTGAAAAATTAAGGGCTAAATTATTTAAAAAAGCATCTGAG
>ENA-OQAS01000435-OQAS01000435.1-human-gut-metagenome-genome-assembly--contig:-NODE-435-length-21870-cov-2.882491_pt1 | contig 21870 bp, 25 predicted proteins | sample MGYA00242733_ERZ504523 | MGnify/ENA primary metagenome ERZ504523 (study PRJEB26092, sample SAMD00036239) | human gut metagenome | host: Homo sapiens | study: EMG produced TPA metagenomics assembly of...
TGAAGCGTACAGTGCCCATGTCAGCTTTTCCAGGGGCAAAGTGACGCGTCTCGTAGAATTCGTTATAAGAAGGAAGATTAACTTAGGAATAAATCCTAAGATTTTTCCACCCTGGATTGCAGCAGCTACGTTGTAGAGCTTGCCGGCTGCTCGCAGAGGAAGACCAACAAAGACAAGGGCATCCAGTTTATCTGTTTCGTGTGCGATTGTGATAAGAGCGTCTTCTGCTTGGTTGAGCAGTTCTGTTTGCCAGAATAAATCGCTGCAGGTATAGGCGGTAATGCAAAGTTCAGGAAGCACGATTATTTTCGCATTGGCTTTAGCGGCATCGTGAATACACTCAAGGATTGCTTGGGTATTTGCCGAGCAATCAGCAACGGTTACGACAGGTGTCACAGCAGCAACGTTAACAAATCCGTCTTTCATACATTACTCCTTGCGAAAATCATCGCGTTTGTAAGCGGGAGCTTCAAACGCTAGCAGAAAATCGATAAAACTTTGCGCAGCAGGTGTGCGGATTGCCTTTTTCTGGTAGGTCAATGAAATGGGATAAAACGTTTCAGCCCCTTCGACATCAAGGGGGATAACTACCATGTTGGGGTCTGGAAGGAGATTTGAAGTAAGCATGGTTAACGCAATGCTTGATTCGTGAACGGCAAGTGCTCCCAAGATTACTTCATCTTCATAATTGCGCACCAAGGTTAATTTATCGAGAGGCGCATGAGTGGCTTTGAAGAAAGCTTCAAGAGTTTCTCCAACCATAATCCTCGACGGTAGGTATTAACGGTATGACCCACCAGGTTATCCCAATGAATGCTTTTTAGACAGGCGAGAGGATGATCGCGCCTAAGCGCAACTACCAGTTGTTGGTAAAACAGCGTTTTGCACTCAATGTCGGGCTTGTGGTGAGGTCCTGCAATTACCAGGTCGTAGACACCTTGTTCTAAGCGTTGGTTTAAAGGAGCAGTTTCGCCTTGCGCTACATGGAATTCGACAAGAGAGCCATATTGATCGCTATAAGCTTTCATCGCAGCGGGTAAATAATGCGATCTTACGGTAGCGATAGCTCCAATCTCTATAGCGCCCGTAAGCATACCGTGGCGCTGTTGCAGCTCGGCAACACCCTGCTCGATAGCAGCAAGACCCTGATCAACATATTTTTGGAACAATCTACCATCATCGGTGAGATAAACATTTCGTCCTTCTTTTCGGAAAAGAGAGCAGCCTAGTTCATCTTCAAGTGACGCGATGGAGTGGGAAAGAGCAGACTGGGAAATATGAAGCTCTTCAGAAGCGCGTGTGTAATGTTGGATCTTTGCTAGATGCCGAAAGTACGAAAGTTGGGCAAGGTTCATAGTTCCTCCTTGGACAGCTTCTAATTGTAGGTCAAGAAGGGGGACTATTCATAACAAAACGATATAGCACTTCGAAAAGCTGATAAGCAACGCAGGGGGAACTATCCGAAATACAAGACGATGACCTGGCATTATATAAATCGTGTTTCGTTATTTTATCTTTGAGTACTTTTATTCATAGGTTTGGCGTTTTTCGATGAATATTATGCGGGGAATAATTTTCCTATTCTGGAGTAGGGTGGTATCAGAGACAGAAAAGATATTTCACGTGGCTTTTCTGTTAAAGAGCTAGTTAGTAAGATTAAAAACTAGGTTTGGGAGTGAGAGAGGAAAACCATGACAAAACTACCTTTAGAAGTTGGCAACAGCTGCACCTTCACCAAGACAATTAGTGAATCTGATGTTTATCTGTTTGGCGGTATTACGGGTGATTACAGCCAGATGCACTTCAATGAAGCATTTATGAAAACCACCAAATATGGCACTCGAATTGTGCATGGTGTTTTGACTTTCGCTTTGGGTAGCACTGCTTCGACCCTTATCCAGCAAAAATATGAATCACCTATTCCAAGTGCTTCTTATGGATATGATCATCTTCGTTTTACGGCGCCTGTTTATTTCGGTGACACCTTAACGGCTACGTATACCGTTTGTGAGGTTGACGAAGAAGCAATGAAAACGTATGCCGATGTCATTGTTACCAACCAGGATGGCACCGTAGTTTGCGTTGCAAAACATATTTTGAAGTTCTTTGAAATAGAACAATAAGCTGAGCATTGCATGAAACTCAAAAGATGATAGCGTGCAGCCCAGCGATAAGGAGGGGAACCAATGACAAAGCCTTATGTGGATCATGTAGCAATTCGTTCGCGCAATTTCGAACGAGATTTGAACTTTTTTTCAGCAGGTACTTGGTCTTGAAATAACGTTGACTGCCCCAGAAGGACTTGCTCATGACGATGTTGCTTCAATGGAGCAGGTATGGGTAGGAGCATTCAGCTTCAGCGTGACAACTCGTTTGATCCTACAAAACGAGATCTAGGGCAGCTGACTCATATCGGAATCTCGATAGATGACGTAGAACAAGTACTTGAAAAAGTGTATGCCACAGAGGGTGTGGTGCAGGCAGAAGGTAAGCCACGCAATTGGTTTGTATTGCCAGAAGGCCCCATGATTGAACTAGTGGAGTCATAAGGCTAAAGAAGAGAGGGATCCTGTATGAAGGTTTGTGTTCTTGGAACCGGTTCGCTGGGTAGCACGATTGGCGGCGCTTTGGCGAAAGCGGGCAACGAGGTTCATTTTGTTGGCCGTCAAGCTCATATGGATGCGGTTAACGAATGGGTTAGTGATGGTCACTCCTACGGGAGAAGAAGTCGCTCATCCGATTGGCCACACAACGCCAGATGGTATCGGGGAATGCGATTTGGTGATTGTGCTCTGCAAGGCATTCGACACCAAGGCAACGATGGAGGAAGGTAAAGAGCTGGTAGGGCTTCACACCGCGGTGATGTCGTTGCAAAATGGACTCGGTGCTGAAGACGCTTTAAGTGAAGTAGTAGGTGCTGATCATGTTATTGGCGGCAAGACCTATATTGGTGGTATGTTGCTAGCACCTGGTCGCGTTCAGGCAACTATCCCTGGAAAAGATACCTTTATTGGTGAACTTGATGGAACGATTACCGATCGGGTAAAAGCAATAGGCTCTGCTTTCGAAGAAGCTGGTATGCATTGCATTGTCTCCGACAACATCATGGGAGTAATTTGGGATAAATTGCTCGTCAATGTAGCAACGGGCGCGGTATGTGGCATTACTCATCTTCCTTATGGAGATATGTATCAAGAAGACAAGTTGGTTGCCACTGCAGTTGCGGCGGTGCAAGAAGGCATGGATGTTGCTGCTAAGGCGGGAGTGAAGCTTACGTACAGCGATCCGATGGATGTTCTTGAGCTTGCTCGTGCGGGTCTTCCGTATGACTTCAAGCCTTCCATTTTGCAAAGCCTAGAAAAGCATCGTCCTACAGAAGTGGGGGTAATTAATGGGGCCGTTGTTGCTCAGGGAGCAAAGCATGGCGTCGCTACTCCCGTGAATGAGACACTCGTTGCGTGCGTTACGGGTATTGAGCGCTATATTCGCGAATACATCAACAAATAGTAACGATGTCATAAGAGAAGTATATAAAAGGGTTATTACCAAAAAGGTACCCTAAGAGTGGTAGCACGTGCCGAGTGCAAAAGTGCTCGGCACGAAAAGAATCCAGGTCTCAGTAAACAAACACGGTAAGAAAAGTAACAGGCTGTTACTTTAGCGAAGCATTGTCTCTTTACCGCTTTGGTTCTATTGGATGAAATAGGGGAAATCAGAGTTCTCGGATCAGAATTTTTTCGGCAGAGTTCTCTGATGCGTTTTAAGCAAAAGCTCTATAGTGCCTACAAGGTTGCACTATAGCGGGGTTTAACAAGATAACGGGGCTCATACAAGGAGGAAATCATGCGTCGTCTCGAAATCATCAATGGACCAAACAACAATTTCTACGGTATTCGTAACAAGGGCCAATACGGCAATCAGCTTTACGCGGATCTTATTCAGGAATTAACTGAATACGGCGCTACTTTAGATTTTGAAGTACATGCCTTTCAGTCCAACTGTGAAGGTGCTTTGATAGACCACTTGCAGGAACTCTACTATGAGGCAGAAAAAGCAGGACAGAAGATCCCGGTAATTATGAATCCCGGTGCATTTACTCACTATAGCTATGCATTGATGGATGCTATCGAGTCGGTACATGAACTTGTTCCTGTAGTTGAGTGCCATATGTCTAATATCCATAAGCGTGATGAATTCCGTCATAAGTCAGTAACGGCATGCGAATGTATCGGTCAGATTGCTGGCTTCGGTAAGAATAGCTACAAGCTTGCAATGCATGAGTATGACATGCTTGTCAAAGCAGGTGAGCTGTAAGAATAACAATCCTTTTGGGATTTAATCCCCCTCCTCTTCGGGTTGCTTTTCTTAATTGAGAAGCAACCGATTTTTTAGGGATGGTGTTTTCGCAGAACAAAAATTGGAGTACCCTAGAAAGACCTGCATTTTGTGGGGTATAAGAAGCTACATTTAGTGGATTATTTCGAGTGAAACGCAGCGAAATTTTCCCAAGAGAGAAGGAAGAGGCAATGTTAAAGGCGGGTATCGTGGGCGCAGCTGGGTATGCGGGAGCAGAACTGGTGCGTATTATTCTGCGACATCCTGAATTTGAATTGTGCGTTGCTACTTCCAACTCGGATGAGGGAGTTTCTCTGGCATCACTCTATCCTGCTTTTACGGGGGTAACTGACCTTACGTATACAAGGCACGATAATCCAGATCTGTTTTCGTGTGATGTAGTTTTTTTAGCAACTCCTCATACGGTTGCTATGAAGTCTGCACCTGGTTTGCTTGAAGCAGGGGTTACCGTAATTGACCTTTCTGCTGATTATCGTCTACGCGATCAGGCAACGTATGAAAAATGGTACAAGGTAGAGCACACCTCTCCTGAATTGTTAGAGCAAGCCGTGTTTGGCTTGCCAGAGCTTAATTCTGAAGCTCTAGAAAAAGCCTCAGACATGCATGCATCAGGCAAGGCGGTGTTGGTTGCCTGCGCGGGATGCTACCCAACCGCAACCTCGTTAGCTGCTTTTCCTGTAATTGATATTTCCGAGGGAATTGTAGTGGCAGATGCTATTTCAGGGGTTTCGGGTGCAGGACGTAGCGCTACTGCGCGAACTCATTTTGTATCTGCCAACGAAAACTTTGAAGCATACGGGGTAACAAGTCATCGTCACACTCCCGAAATTGAACAGATCTTAGGCATTCCTGGTCGTCTGATATTCACTCCTCATTTGGCGCCTGCTTCTCGAGGTTTGCTTTCAACGGTGACTATCCAGTTAAACGAACAAGCGCGCTTACAAGAAACGCAAGAATCGATTCATCGACGATATGTTTCAGCTTATGCCGATTCTTCCTTTGTTTCGGTGCTTCCCTTAGGACAGCAGCCAAAAACTTCTTCAATTGTTGGAACGAATCGTGCTCATGTCGGAGTTGCGTATAACGCTGATGCGGGATGTGTTGTAGCAACCTGCGCGATCGATAATATCGTCAAAGGTGCTGCCGGTCAGGTGTTCAATGCGCAAATCTTATCTGCGGTCTTGATGAAACTACCGCACTTTCTTGTGTTGCCAACCCCTCTTAGGAGTGAGAATAGTATGACTGAATTGATGTTTAACACCATCGAAAACGGTGGCGTTGCTTCTGCGTGTGGTTTTAGTGCTGGTGGTATTCATGCTGGCTTTCGTGATGATCCTAATCGTTTAGATATGGCTTTAGTGGAAGCCGATGAGCTTTGTCCAGCGGCGGGTGTGTTTACTCAAAATGTGTTTTGCGCTGCTCCTGTAACGGTATCGCGGAAACACTTAGAGGGGCGTGGTTTTGGCTTGGCGCGTGCTCTGGTGGTTAACTCGGGCATAGCAAATGCAGCAACGGGGACTATAGGTTTAGAAAACGCACGTCTTACTGCAGAGATTGTGGCACAGCATATTGGATGTGCTCAAGAAGATGTCCTCGTAGCATCAACAGGTGTTATAGGACAACAGCTCGACATCACTCCTTTTAAAACGGGAGTTCCTGCCTTGCATGAAGAGTTGAAACGTACCGGTTCAACCAATGAATCGGGGCATAAGGCAGCTTGCGCTATTATGACCACCGATACCGTGCCAAAAGAGTATGCAATTTCCTACACTTCTGCCGATCCTGCTTTCGAAGGCTGCGTATTTACGGTGGGCGGAATGGCAAAAGGATCAGGCATGATAATGCCCAATATGGCAACGATGATTTCGGTTCTCACAAGCGATGCTCCTGTTCCTGCCGAACTTCTTCATGAAGCGTTATTGGAGGCGGTTGGAAAAAGCTTTAATAAAGTAACGGTTGATGGTGATACGTCAACTAATGATACCTGTGTGCTTTTTGCTTCTGGAAAGGCAGCGGAAGGTAGAGATAGATCTGCCTTTACCAAAGAAAGCGTTGCCTATGCTGAATTTAAGAAGGCACTTTGTGAAGTCACTCAACATCTTGCACGTGCAATGGCGCGTGATGGAGAAGGAGCTACCAAATTAGTGACGGTAATTGTTCGTGGTGCGGCAAATGATGCGGATGCTGACGCTGCTGCGCGAACGGTTGCAAACTCGCCTCTAGTAAAGACTGCTCTGTATGGGCACGATGCAAATTGGGGTCGAATTGCAGGAGCTCTGGGCAGATCAGGTGCTCAGTTTGCTCAGGAAGATGTCGATATCGACATAATGGGAATGCCTGTCTTGCGTGCGGGACTACCGGTGCCCTTTGATGAGGAAGAGGCGCTGCGACGATTCGAGGCCTCTGAGATTGTTCTCGAGGCCGATCTGGGAGCAGGTTCTGCACAAACAACTATGTGGACCTGCGATTTTTCGCACGAATACGTTTCTATTAATGGAGATTATCGCTCATGAAATATGCAAAAGACAGAAAAATTACTTCCAGCCATACTGCGGAAGTTTTAATTGAAGCATTTCCTTGGATAAAAAATGCAACAGGCAAAACGGTTCTTATTAAGTATGGCGGGGCAGCTATGGTTGACCCTGCGCTGCGCCATGCGGTGATGAGTGACATTGTAATGCTGAAAATCATGGGGGTAAATCCCGTTATCGTACATGGTGGCGGGGCGGCTATTACCTCTAATATGAATCGCTTTGGTATTGAAGTGGAATTCAAGAATGGTCAGCGTGTTACCACTGATGAAGCAATGGATGTGGTAAAGATGACGCTTATCGGCAAAGTGAATGAAGAACTTGTGCTTGCAATGAACGAGCACGGCAATTTGGCGGTTGGCGTAAACGGAACCGATGCGGGAACTATTATTGCCAAGCAAAAAGATCCTGATCTGGGTCGTGTAGGACAAGTGATCGAAGTAAATCCGGGCTACATTAACGCGCTTATCGCTTCGGACTATATTCCTATCATTGCTTCAGTAGGTAAAGGTGAAGACGGAGGATCGTACAACATCAACGCCGACGCGGCAGCATGCGCTATTGCTTCAGCTATTGGTGCCCATAAAATTGTTTTCTTAACAGACGTAGATGGCTTTTACGAGGATTTCAGCAATAAGGATTCGCTGGTTTCTCAAATGACGCTAGACGAAACACGCATGATGTTGGCAACAGGAAGGTAAGCAGCGGCATGATTCCGAAGCTTCAATCTTGTGTTGGTGCTTTGGAAGGCGGCGTTCCTCGTGCTCATATCGTAAACGGAACTAAACCGCATTCTATTTTGGTTGAATTGCTGACCTCAAGTGGTTCTGGCACTCTTATCTATGATGATAAGGCGCATGTTACAAAGGAAGAAATGCGTCCGCTTGGTATTCTTGCTTCAAGGTTGAGTGAGAATCTGTAAAAGTAAGCTTGGATGCCTCCTCTCAGGGTTTAAGCGGGAGTGCAAACGAACTCTTTTGCGCGAAAACTACGAAATCTTGTAGGGAAACCATAAACATGAGGGACTAGTGCGCATTAACCAGTTAGAATTTAATGCGTTAAACATAAGAAAGGAAAACCATGAGCTTTGAAGAAGCTAAGAAACTTGACGATCATTTCGTGATGCATACGTTTAATCGTAAGCCTGTTATGCTGGTCGAAGGTTCTGGCATGGAGGTAAAAGACGACGAAGGGAAAACCTATCTCGACTTCATCGCTGGTATTGGCGCTGATAGTTTAGGTCATTGTCACCCTGCCGTATCCGAAGCTATCGCTGCACAGGCAAAGCGTCTGATTCATGTAAGCAATTACTATCACATTGAAAATCGTGGTGAAGTTGCCAAGATCATTCTGATTTGCTAAACACGTGCGTCCCGAAGTTTTTCCGTGCTCCATGGCCAGTGTTCTTTGCTAATTCAGGAGCAGAGGCAAATGAATGCGCTATAAAGTTGGCACGCCTGTATTCCAAGAAGGAGGGAACAGGTGGACAGACCATCATTACGATGAACAATAGTTTTCATGGTCGCACTCTCTCTACGTTAGCGGCAACGGCTCAACTGCAAAGCAGGAACTTTTGAACCTTTGCCAGGCGGTTTTGTTCATGTTCCTATGAACGATATGAATGCAGTTCATCGTGCATTTTCGAAAACCCAGGTGAAGTATGCGCCATTATGATCGAATGTGTTCAGGCGAATCGGGTATTCATCCTTGGATCCCGATGTTTTGTATGAAGTTGCACAGTGCGCGCAAAAATGGCATGCTCATCATTGTTGATGAGGTTCAATCAGGCTTTATCGTTGCGGGAATTCCCCTTCGCTTTCCAGAACATGGGAATTACTCCTGACATTATTACTATGGCAAAGGGTATTGCTTCAGGCTTCCCGATGGGTGCTTGTGCTGCACGTATTGAAGTTGCCGAGCTTTCGAGCCAGGTGATCATGGTTCAACCTTTGGTGGCAGCAATCTTGCAATGGCGGCTGCTCACGCAACGCTTGCAACGCTTTCTCGTGGCCACTTTGACGAAGATGTTCAGGAGCTGGGCGATTATTTTGCAGAAGGCTTGGATAAGATCGATGCTATCACTGAAGTTCGTGGCATGGGCTTAATGATCGGTGCCGACCTTGAAGAAGGCATTGATGCTAACCTGGTAGTAGCAAAAGGTCTCGATGAAGGCTTCCTTTTGAATGCGACCGGTCCCCAAACGCTTCGCTTCCTTCCTCCTCTGATTGTGACGCGCAAGGAAATCGATCAGCTTTTGGCTGCATTGCCAGGCATGATAGATGCGGTGCGCAATGGCTGGACTCCAGACGAAGAAGCAGAGCCTTCCGCAGAAGAAGACAATGAATTTTTGGCTCAGTAAACAATACGCCTAAAGATAGAATTTGCCGGCCCACGCGACAGTTGCTGCTGCGGTTGATCGTCTCAGTCAATGCGTCAAAGTCGGCACAAGGAAATTAACAACTCGAATCAAGAAGATACACCTCGAAGAAAGGGTTAACGATGGCAAAGGAAAAATGCGTACTCGCCTATTCGGGCGGTTTGGATACCAGTGTATGCATCAAGTGGCTCCAGGATGAAAAGAACCTGGATGTTATCGCCGTAGTTGGCGAAGTTGGTCAGGAGCATGAGGGCCTTGAGCAGGTAAAAGAGCGTGCTTTGGCAACGGGCGCAATCGACTGCATTATCGCTGACATGCGTGAAGACTTCGCTGCCGACTATCTGTCCAAGGCACTGTATGCAAACGCTCACTTCGAGAATAAATACTCTGGTCTCAGCACTTTCTCGTCCGCTGATTTCTAAGTATCTGGTAGACACTGCACATAAGTACGGCGCTAAGTATGTTGCTCATGGTTGCACCGGGCAAGGGTAACGACCAGGTTCGTTTTGAGACCTCCATTCAGGCACTTGATCCTACGCTGGAGATCATTGCTCCTGTTCGTGAGTGGGATATGCATACTCGTCAGGAAGAAATGGACTGGGCAGAAGCTCACGGTGTAACCGTTCCTACCACTAAGTCCAAGCCTTATTCTATTGACGACAACCTGTGGGGTCGCGCTATTGAGTGTGGCGTTCTGGAAGATCCTATGAATCGTCCTCCGCTGGATATCTACACCATGACTACCGATCCTGAAAAGGCTCCTGATGAGGCAACCGAAATCGAGATTGAATTTAAGGCTGGTCTGCCAGTAGCTATCGATGGTGAAGAGATGAGCTATCTGGATATCATCGCTAAGATGAATGAGATTGCTGGTGCAAATGGCTTTGGTCGCATCGATATGATCGAGAATCGTATGATCGGCGTAAAGAGCCGCGAGTGCTATGAAGCTCCAGGTGCACTCGCTCTGATCGAGGCTCATCGTGGTCTTGAAGATATGTGCCTTGAGCGCGAGGTTTCTGCGCTATAAGTTGCACATCGAGCATGACTGGGCAACGTTGGTATACAATGGTCAGTGGTTCAGCCCATTGAAGCATGCAATGGATGCATTCTTGCAGACCACTCAGCAGTGCGTAACCGGTTTGGTTCGCCTGAAGTTCTACAAGGGTACCTGCACGGTAACGGGTCGCAAGAGTGACTTCTCCCTGTATGATTACGGTCTGGCAACCTATGATGCAGCAGATACTTTCAACCATCAGTCTGCTAAGGGCTTCATTGATCTGTATGGTCTGTCCACCCGTGTTTGGGCAAAGAATCGTCGCGAACAGGGCGTAACCGACGGCGAAGAAAACTAATTACCGTGGACAGGGCTTTCGGAAACGTTTTGAGAGCCATTAGTCATAAGTACTTTTACGGTTATATTGAGTGGATCTATGCGGCGGTCTTTTGACTGCCGCATAATTTTTATAATTCGACTCTACTTAGGTTCCGATTGATAACGCAGTGAGATATTCGAAATCGTAAAAGTGTCGGTATAATAAATTAGTTATAGTGAAAATTTGTTACCACTAAAATGAAAAGGCTTTACAGAAACCTGAAAAGCTGCCGATAAAATGCTTGCTGCGTGAGAGCAAGCGGTAAAAGGAGTGTTTCTTAATGGCAAATCCAATTGCTGGGTGGTATCCCGATCCTTCAGGCGATCAAACAAAACTTCGCTGGTGGGATGGCAATCAGTGGACTGACAATTATGCTGATGCGGTTGCTCCACAGCAGCAGCCAGCTCAACCACAAACAGCCGCTCAGTCACAGGCGACCGCCCAATCGCAGGCTGCCGCCCAGCCCCAACAGCCAGCTCAACCACAGGCTGCACCGCAAACGCAGCCAGGTAAATCAGGGATTTTCTCAGCCCCAATCTCAATTCCAACCACAACCGCAGCCACAGCCTCAACCTCAGGGATATGTCAGGCACAAGGCTATGGACAGTCCTCAGCAGCCAGGGCAGGGTCACCCTCAAGCTCAGAGTGCGTCCACTGATGACACCTTGCGTCTCATCGCCTTTATTCTTGCTGTTATTTCTACGGTTTCAGTATGCTGGGCAATTATTCCGCTTGCTTGGATGATTCCTATGACGGTTCATTGTTGGGGTATCTACAAGAGGACTAAACCCAATACGACAGCATTTGGTGTTTGCACGCTCATTTTCCTTAACCTAATTGGCGGTATTTTGCTTTTGGTATCCACGCGAGAACGCTAAGTAAACTATTTGGCGTAGATCTTTTTTGATCAGCAACACAGGAATAATCGAGGACGAAAGGTAGTTTTCATATGGCGCTATGGTCAGGACGTTTTGAAAAAGGAGTAAGTGAGTTCACTCAAGAATTTGGTGCATCGTTGCCTGTTGATAAGGCAATGTATCATCAAGATATTGCGGGCTCGCGCGCTCATGCACGCATGCTGGCAGCGCAGGGTGTTATTTCTCAAGAAGATGCCGATGCTATCGTGGCAGGTCTTTCCGATATCGAAAAAACCATCGAAGAAGGAAATTCGTTTTCGATATTAATGACGAAGATATTCATATGTCGATCGAGAAAGTACTTACTCAAAACATCGGAGATGCAGGTGCTCGTCTTCATACGGGCCGCTCTCGTAACGACCAGGTCATTACCGACACTCGTCTTTATGCAAAAATGCTCGCAGAAGATTTGATGCATGATGTAAACTCTTTGCGTCAAGCGCTTATTAAGGCTGCCAAGGACAATATGGGCACCATTTTGCCAGGATACACTCACATGCAGCATGCCCAGCCTGTTTTGCTTTCGCATCACTTATGGCTTATTTTTGGATGTTTTCGCGTGATTTTGCTCGTCTTAAGCAGGCATACGATGCGGCAAATGCAAACCCACTTGGATCAGCTGCTTTGGCAGGTACTACCTATCCTCTCGATCGCGCCAAAACTACCGAGGAGTTGGGCTTTGCTACTATGATCCCAAATTCTTTGGATGCGGTGTCCGATCGTGACTTTTTGCTTGATCTTGATTACGCTTGCTCAGTGGCGATGATTCATCTTTCTCGTCTTTCTGAAGAAATAATTCTTTGGTCCACTTCCGAATTTGGGTTCATCACGCTAGCCGACGAATACTCTACTGGCTCTTCGATTATGCCCCAGAAGAAAAATCCCGACTTTGCCGAGCTGATTCGCGGAAAGTCGGGCCGTGTAGTAGGTGATTTGATGGCATTGCTTACTACCATGAAAAGCTTGCCTTTAGCCTACAACAAAGACCTGCAAGAAGACAAAGAAGGCGTTATGGATGCCTGCAAGACCCTGCATGATTGTTTGGTTTGCATGAGGGTATGATTTCAACTATGAAAATCAATGCTGATGCAATGCGTGCACAGTCTAAGAAGGGTTATTTGGCGGCAACTGACGTTGCGGACTATCTTGCAAAGAAGGGCTTGCCATTCAGAAAGGCTCACGAAATCGTAGGACATTTGGTTTTGCTTTGCGATAAGCGCGGATGCGATCTTGATGATTTAACCTTAGAAGATTTTAAATCGGCATCCGATTTGTTCGAAGCGGACATCACGGGGGCACTCGATTTGGAATCGATCGTTGCTGCTCGCACAACCTATGGGGGAACAGGTAATTCTGTGGTTGCAGAGCAGATCGAACTTGGAGCGCAAAAACTTGCCAGCGATGAAGCACTTTTGAAGTAATTACAAGACAGTGTTTCAAAACCAACAATTTCTTATTGTTTGTTAGTTTTATTATCTTTTGGAATGAATTTTGCCCGATTTTGAGCGCACTCTCAGAATCGGCAATATTGGTGAAGAAGTGAAGTTCGTTTGTTCCCTAAGTGGAAACCGACTCTGTGAGTTGGGTAGTTTGGGATAGAACTGAGGGAGCGTGTTAAAATACTCTGAACTGTAGTTTGGAGGTAGTATGGTTTCACGAGCAAGAAGGTCTCGGCATGCGGCTCGCAAAGAGCGTGCCGGATTCCGCTTGGGAATCGTTGGTATAGTAATCGCGGCAATTTTAGGCATTGGGTGTTTGGGAACCCTTGGTGTCTGCTTTGTATGGTTGCAAGATTTGCCAGATTACACTGATGCGTCTGCATATAATGTTGCGGAAAAAACCAAGGTGTATGCAAGTGACGGTACGACGTTGCTTGCGGAATTGTATTTGGAAAACCGCGATCCAATTGAATTGTCTGAAATGGGCGATTATGTAACTCAGGGTACGGTTGCTACTGAGGACGAACGCTTCTATGAACACAATGGTGTTGACCTGTGGGGCATTCTTCGTGCGGTGTGGGTAAATGTAACGGGCACCGGCCATGAAGGCGCTTCGACAATTACGCAGCAGTTCGTACGAAACACTATTCTTTCGGATGAGATGCAAGAGTCTACCTTGAAGCGTAAAGTTCGCGAGGCGTATATCGCAATTCAGCTCGAACAGATGTATTCAAAAGACGAAATTCTTCAAATGTATTTGAATACGATTAACTACGGTCAAGGTGCGTATGGTATTCAGGCTGCTGCAGAGTTATATTTCTCTAAGAATGCTAAGGATTTGACTATCGCAGAAGCAGCAACACTTATTGGAATTCCTCAGGCACCTACTTACAACAATCCAATCGATAACCCTGACAATTGTCTCGAGCGTCGCAATTTGGTTCTTGATCGTATGCTGACAAACGGGGTTATTACTCAAGAAGAACATGATGCTGCACAGGCGGAGCCTATTTCGCTCAATGTAACCATGAGCGATTCAAATGACGGCCTATATCAGTATAAATATTTCACGAGCTATGTGCGTGACACCCTGTTGGAAGACTATTCAAGCGATGAAGTGTTCAAGGGTGGTTTGACCGTTATTACCACCTTGGATGTAAACACCCAAAATGCTGCTGAGCAGGCTGCGGATGCTAAGCTCTCAGGCTTGTCGGATAATTTGGAGCTTGCTATGGTGGCGGTCGACCTGATACGGGCTTCATTAAAGCGATGGTTGGTGGTCGTGATTACGATACGGACGAATACAATCTTGCAACGCAGGCAAAGCGTCAGCCTGGTTCGTCGTTCAAGACCTTTACCTTACTGGCGGCCTTAAACGACGGCGTTCGCCTCAGACAAACTTGAACTGTACATCCCATGTCAACATTGATGGCTGGGAAGTTGAGAACTACGGTGGTTCAGACTACGGTACGCGTTCTATTGCAAGTGCGTTTGCAGTATCTTCGAATACAGGTTTTGCAGAGTTGTGTACCGAAATCGGTCCTTCTAAGGTAGCGGAAATGGCAAATACCTGCGGAATTGAGCAGGAATTGCAGGCGTATCCTTCCATTACGCTGGGTGCTCAGGAAGTAACAGTACGCGAAATGGCACAGGCCTATGCAACTATTGCAAACGGCGGTACAAAACGTGAAGCTGTTTGCATTCAAAGCATCACGGATGCTTCCGGGAATACTATTTTTACCGCAGATACTACAGGTGAAAAAGTATTGGATACCTCTTTAACTCAGGCTGCAACTGAAGTTATGGAAGGGGTTATCACTAACGGCACTGGTCGTTCTGCTGCAATTTCAAATGGTCAGCCTGCTGCGGGTAAAACGGGTACTTCTGAAAATTGGCGCGACAAGTGGTTCTGCGGAATCACCCCTCAAATGTCAGTTGCTATTTGGATTGGTGGACGTGAAGAAGTCCAGATGCCTTCTTATGTCGCGTGCGATGATGTTTTCGGCGATTTTATGAGCACTATTCTTGAAGGTCAGCCCATTGAGCAATTCCCCACAAGTGACGAAGAGCTTGAATACACCACAACCGACTTTGGTCATGGTGAAGGAGCGACGGGTGAAGCTCCTGAACATGAAGGCGATACCGTCCAAACTCCTGACGAGGAAACAACAACCGATACTCCATCGGATGGTGGAACCACTCCAGGCGACGGAACCAATACTGGTGGCGGCAACACCGGTGGTGACAATACCGGCGGCGGTGGCGAGACTGGCGGTGGTGGTGATACTGGCGACGGTGGCGACACGCCTACAGAACCTGAAGATCCAGATCCTGAAGAACCAAATCCACCAATAGAGTCTCAGTCCTACTATGTTAGAAGAGTCGCATAGGTTTAAAACGGTTGAGGGTTGCTGCAGTTTGGCGGCAACCCTTTCTTTGTTGGATTTTCAATTCAGTTGAGGCTATAAAGCGCTTAAAAGTTTGGAAGACAAAGGTAGTCCTGAAATTACTTTTTGTACGCTAGTAGTTTGGTAATGCTTGTTTGCATTGTGGGTGTTTTCCAACAATGTGCCTACAAGCTCTGTTGTTCCTGTAAGATATGGGATACTGTCTCATAGATTTTAAAAGTCCTGAAAAGGCCTTTAGAACTTTTGCATGGCAGAGCTTGTATTCTGCAGGCTTTATTTGTTGAACAGACAGCCTTGTCTGGCAACCTAAACACTTTGTTCAAGCGTTTTTTGACGTTCGAAAGGATTATATGAAAACGAAAGCACGTATTATTTTGGCAGCAATGCTCTGCGTGGCATGTCTTGCTGCGCTGGTAGGTTGTTCTGGCAACAATGCCGAACAAGACGCGCAAACGCAGAATCGTCAATATATGTCTTCAGTAAATACCATTATGGATACGCTTAATACCAATATGGAAGAATTTGCCACCGCCGTTAAAGATGGTGAAGTGGTTTCTCTCGATGCCCAATTAGAGGCAGTCAATAAATGCGTTGACGATCTTAATGCGCTTACGCCACCAGAAGCTATGACCGATATTCATAAGTCTTATGTAACGGGCGCTACAGAAATGCAGACTGCTCTTGCAGCTTATGTGCAGCTCTATGAGGATGTGAGAGCTCCTGCTAGTGGTTCTTTTGACTATAGTACTTACGACTCTCGCCTTGCGGAGATTCAATCGCACTATGATGCAGGAATTGCCGCATTTCAGGATGCAGATAGCAAGGCCCAATCTGCCTAAAATGTCTCTTTAAAACACGATTTAATAAGCGGCCATCATCTGGATGGTCGTTTTCGTGTTAAAAGGGAATCATTAATTAATAGTTTGTTCAAAGACAATCAAAGAGACTCAAAAGGACATGATCTTTACAATATCTGAAGGATCAAAGTAATAATTCGATAGAGGACACATCAGTGAAAGAACTTTCCGAATCGACGAAAGCTACGGTTGAACTTCTTGCTCCTGCAGGAATATGGCTTGCTACATGCTGCTGTTCAGGCAGGCGCGGATGCCGTTTATCTTGGGGCAGGGCATTTTAATGCACGCGTGGAGCCGATAACTTTACGTTTGATGATTTGGCACAGGCTTGCGATTATGCTCATCTTCGTGGAGCAAAAATATACCTTACCTTGAACACTATAGTTCTGCCTTCCGAGGTGGAAGATGCGCTTGAACTTGCGCGCCAAGCGTATCGTTGTGGAGTAGATGCCTTTATTGTTCAAGATATTGGCATCGCATTAGAGCTTCGCCGCATTCTTCCCGATTGCGAAGTACACGTTTCTACTCAAATGAATACCCATACTGAAGACGGTATTCAAGCGGCAGCAGCGTTGGGCGCATCACGCGTTACGCTTGCACGCGAACTTTCTTTCGAAGAAATTGCGCAGCTTTCGCAGGTAGCGCGAGATTTGGGCATGGAAGTTGAAGTGTTTGCCCATGGGGCTCTGTGCATTTGTTATTCAGGACAGTGCTTTATGTCATCGATGGTGGGAGGTCGTTCTGCTAATCGTGGACGTTGTGCGCAGGCATGTCGCTTGCCTTACACCTTGCACAACGTAGCATTACGCAAAACGCTCGATGCGCCAGGAGAGCATTTACTATCTCCTAAAGATCTCTGCACGATCGATGTGCTTCCTGAATTGATTGAAGCAGGTGCAACTTCACTCAAGATTGAAGGCCGTATGAAATCCCCTGAATACGTAAAGAGTGTAGTGGGGGTTTATCGCCAAGTTCTAGACCGAGCACTTGCATGGATTTCGGAGGCAAGGCGCGCTGAACTTGATTGCGGAAGCGTGGAACTTAGCGGCGATCCAATAAATCCTCGTGCAACCGATGCTGAACATCAGATACTTTCTGAAGCATTTTCACGTGGCTTTACTACGGCTTATTTAGAGGGTCAGCGCGGAAACGAAATTATGAGCTATGGACGCCCCAATAATCGTGGTGTGTTTGTTGGGCGAGTGGTACGTGCTAAAGAGGGCAAGGTAACGCTTGATACCGAAACAGAACTTCATGTGGGTGACGCCATTGAATTTTGGACCAATCGAGGCCATTTCGTTCATACGATCGATGGTTTTGAGAACACCAAAGAATCGTCTCGTTCGGGAAAAGTAACGCTTAGCGTTGAACGGGCGGTAGGTAAAGGTGATCGCGTATTTCGAGTACGAAATGCAGAGGCGGCTTTTATTGATGCGAATGCCAGCAAGGAGCTGGAAGAAGCAGCCCTCATGGATGGAGCGAATCTTCTGCAGCAGATCTGGTATGTAGAATTGCCGGCAATTAAGAATATCATTGTAATTCAGTTTATTTTGCAGGCTGGAAATATCATGAGTATTGGTTTCGAAAAAGCTTATGCTTTACAGACAGATATGAACCTTCCGGCATCAGAAATCCTGTCTACATATGTATACCGTATTGGACTTCTGAATGGAGACTATGGATATTCGACAGCGGTAGGTCTTTTCAATTCAGTTGTAAATGTTATCTTGCTGATCTTTGTGAACTGGGTTGTTAAGAAACTGAATGATGGAGAAGGATTATAGAAAAGAGGGAGAAGAGATGGAGAAAAAAAAGAGAAAATATTCAAGGACAGACAAAGTAATCCTTGGAATCGGATTTACTATTCTTGGTTTATTCGTCCTTTCTATAGCGATACCGATTATTTATGTAGTACTCGCATCCTTTATGGATCCTACTGTTTTGAATAACCAGGGATTGAGTTTTAACACCAAGGACTGGACATTAGACGCATATCGAAGAGTATTAGAGAACGAAATGATCTGGCGTGGATTTTTGAATTCCTTCCTGTATTCACTTGCATTTGCAGTAATTTCTGTTTTTGTGACATTACTGGCTGCGTATCCACTGTCAAAGAAGGAATTTGTAGGAAGAGACTTTTTCAATGTTATTTTCCTGATCACAATGTTCTTTGGTGGTGGAATGATTCCTACATTTATCCTGATCAATCAGCTGCACATGGTTAATACAGTGTGGGCAATCCTGATTCCAGGAGCATTTAATGTATGGAATATGATTCTTGCCAGAACTTATTATCAGTCAATCCCGACAGAATTAAGAGAAGCATCTGCGATTGACGGTGCAAATGAGATCCAGCATTTCTTTAAAATCATGCTTCCGGTATGTAAGCCAATCATCGCAGTACTGGCACTCTGGTCTTTTGTTGGAATGTGGAACAGTTATTTCGATGCAATGATTTATCTGAATGATGCAAATCTTCAGCCATTACAGCTGGTACTCCGTTCCATCCTGGTACAGAATACACCACAGCCTGGAATGATCGCTGATATTCAGAGTACAGCAGAAATGGCAAAAGTAGCAGAACAGCTGAAATATGCAACGATCGTAGTATCAAGTTTACCACTGTTAGTAATGTACCCATTCTTCCAGAAATACTTTGATGAAGGAATTATGGTCGGATCGGTAAAAGGCTAATAAGAAAGGAACGATACAGATATGAAGAAAAGAAAAGTAAATGCATTGCTTGCAATTGTACTGTCCCTGACGATGATGGTGGGAGTTGCAGGATGTGGAAAAAAGCAGCAGCTTGAGGCTGAAATTGATCCGGGTACACCTGTATCGGAGGTGCAGTTTCCATTAAAGGAAACTGCAGAGCTTTCCTTTATTACAAGTGCACCGGCTACATCAACACAGGATCCGAATGAACGAGTAATTTTTCAGCGAATGGAAGAGCAGACCAATGTTCATATTGACTGGACTTGTTTTGTATCGGATCAGTTCTCTGATAAGAAGAATCTGGCGCTTGCACAATTTGGAAATCTGCCAGATGGATTATTCAATGCCGGAATGAGTGATTATGATCTGTTGCGTTATGCAAAACAGGGGATTATCATTCCGCTGGAAAATCTGATAGATAAATATATGCCGAATTTACAGGCAGTGTTTGAAAAATATCCAGAATACAGGACAATGTGCACCGCACCAGATGGACATATTTATTCCTTCCCATGGATTGAACAGCTTGGTTCTGGGAAAGAAGCCATTCAGGCAATCGGAGATATTCCGTATATTAATAAAAAATGGTTGGATTATCTAGGACTCGAGATTCCGACAACAACAGATGAACTGGAACAGGTATTGATTCAATTCCGTGATCATGCAGATGAGCTTGAAAAAGAATTTTCGATTGAAGGTGCTGTGATTCCAATGTCATTTATCATCAATAATGGTGACCAGGATCCGGCAATTCTGCTCAATGGATTTGGAGAAGGCTATGGAGATACAGGAGATCATTTCGCTGTAACGGACGAAGGAAAAGTTATTTATACAACCGTTCAGGAAGGATACAAAGAAGGAATTGAGTGGTTACATAAGCTTGTAACAGAGGATCTGGTCGACCCGGAAGCATTTACACAAGAGTGGTCTACTTATGTCGCCAAAGGAAAGAATCACCGCTATGGTCTCTGCTTTACATGGGATATCGCCAATATTGATAATAATGAAGATTATGTTATGCTGCCGGCTCTGACAGGACCAGATGGTATGCGGAACATTACAAGACAGAATAACAGTGAAACAAGTGGATATGATCGTGGAAGATGTGTTCTTACATCCAGCTGCCGTAACACAGCACTTGCTGCTGCATGGATCGATCAGATGTATGCACCACTTCAGTCACCGCAGAATAACTGGGGAACTTATGGAGAGAAGGATTCCTTTAACATTTTTGAACTGTCTACCAATAAAGATGGTGGAGAAATGCTGAAACACATGGATCTGGGGGATCAGTCTCCGGTAGAAGTACGTGAAGCACAATCTGTAAATGGTCCTCTTGCAGTTCTGAATGAATATTATGACGTCTATGTAACACAGCCAGAGGATGCAAAATGGCGTCTGGACAATATGCATGAAACTTATTTACAGGATATGAACAGTAAATATGTTTATCCAAACGTATTCATGAGCATTGATGATACCAATAAAGTATCTCAGTATGATACAGATATCAAAAAATATGCAGAACAGAAGAAAGCAGACTGGATCCTGAATGGCGGAATTGAAAAAGAGTGGGATTCTTATCTGAAGAAAATGGAACAGTATGGACTTCTGATTATATTTCAATTAACAGAAATACTTTGATGAGTATCAGAAGTCGTTGAGTGAAGAAAAATAACGATACAAACAACAGGAGAATTTTCATGAGTGAGATGTTAGAAAAGGCTAGAAAATATGAAGCTGAACAGGGGCTGCAGATAAAGCAGAGGATCGACCGGCTTTTCATGTGAGTCCATATGTTGGATGGATGAATGATCCAAATGGTTTTCCTGCTATCAGGGAGAGTATCATTTGTTTTACCAGTATAATCCATATGATACACATTGGAACAGTATGCACTGGGGCCATGTGGTAAGTAAAGATCTGCTTCACTGGGAATATCTTCCGGCAGCTCTGGCACCGGATGAAGATTATGATAAGATAGGATGTTTTTCAGGAAGTGCAATAGAACTGGACGACGGCAGACAGCTGCTGATTTATACTGCTGTAGATCAGGAGACGCTTGAAGATGGAACGGCAAGGGATATTCAGACACAGGCAGTGGCTGTTGGAGATGGAAAAATTATAAGAAATATGAAAAGAATCCGGTTCTGACAGCTAAAGACTTGCCGGAAGGTGCAAGTAAAGTGGATTTCCGGGATCCAAAGATCTGGAAAGAAAAAGATGGGTACTTCTATTGTGTGATCGGAAGCCGTCCGGCAGATGGAAGTGGACAGATTCTTCTTTATAAAAGTGCAGATGGATTTGAATGGGAATTTGTCAGTGTACTGGCAGAAAATAAAAAAACGTTATGGAAAGATGTGGGAGTGTCCGGACTTTTTCGAATTAGATGGAAAACATGTTCTTCTGACAAGTCCACAGGACATGTTGCCGGAAGGACTGGAGTTCCATAATGGAAATGGGACCTTATGTATCATCGGAGAGATGGATCCGGAGACACATACCTTAAAAGAAGAGACAGTACAAAGCGTCGATTATGGAATGGATTATTATGCAATGCAGACTTTGCTTGCACCGGATGGCCGTAGAATTATGATTGCCTGGATGCAGAACTGGGATACGACTGCTCATCGTTGTAATGACTCAAAATGGTTTGCGCAAATGAGTCTGCCGAGAGAAGTGTCTGTCAAAAACGGAAGACTTTATCAGACTCCGATCAAAGAACTCGATGCAATGCGTAAAGACAGAGTTGAGTACAACGATGTAGTAATAGATAATGATGCGATCACATTAGACAAAATCGAAGGACGAAACTATAGATATGGAACTTGTGATACGTCCGGAAGTAAAAGAAAAATGTGTATAAGAAAATTTGTATTACGTTTGCACAAAATGAG
>ENA-OQAS01000436-OQAS01000436.1-human-gut-metagenome-genome-assembly--contig:-NODE-436-length-21840-cov-1.878782_pt1 | contig 21840 bp, 35 predicted proteins | sample MGYA00242733_ERZ504523 | MGnify/ENA primary metagenome ERZ504523 (study PRJEB26092, sample SAMD00036239) | human gut metagenome | host: Homo sapiens | study: EMG produced TPA metagenomics assembly of...
TCTTCAATTCGTTTCATCGGTTCATTCCTGTTCATATCGTGTTGCTCTTTTACAAATTCCTCACCTTTCCAAACCTGCATTTGGATATGCTGGGATATGTCAGAAAGATCGTCTGCAGGATCGCACCTTCTTCTAGTAAGCGATCGATCTGTTCAAAGGCTTTTGTGTAAGTGCAAAAGGAACCTGTCATTGCTACTCCGATTCTTTTATTTTTCAATACCATGTTTGATCTCTCCACTGATTTCTAAAACTTTTTTTGCAAGCATGATCCCAGAAGATTTCGGGGAATAAATGCCTGGAAGACTTGGGCATAGTTTTGCACAGATTCCTAGTTTTTCCGCCATTTGATGGTTTGTTCCACCAGGATAAGAAGCAATATCTATGATACAGGATTCTTTGGAGATCTTCCTGAGGATATCTTCTTTTAGGATCTGTTTTGGAACGGTATTAAAAATATGATCATACTGACAGATCCGCCGTTTTAGTTCCGTAAAATCCATAACCTCAAGTCCAAAAGATTTTGCAAGACTTCTTGCTGTTTTATTTCTGGCACAGACTGTTACCTGAGCATCCATTCCTTTTAGTTTCGCTGCAAGAACTTTGCACATCTTCCATAGCCAAGGACCAGACAACGACTTTTGTGAAGATTGATCGGCTGCATCTTGATCGCTTCCATGATAGCACCTTCTGCAGTTGCGATCGCATTGTAGATAGCGACATCATCCATTTTCATGAAGTCAAATGCTTTGATTTCTTTTTGTTCACATTCATGTCGAATTTCTTCATTGATACATCCCCCAAATAAAATCTGTTCTTTCGTCATTTCTTGAAACAGTGTTTCTACTGACATTTTTTTGTTACTAGAACTTCCTGTGATTTCCCCGTTTTTGAAAAACGACGGGTCCAATAATGCACTTTGCTTCTCTTATGACATTTTCAAAAGATTTACCTTCCTTGCATTCTGAGCCTTCTTTTTTGGTTGCATATGTGATAACCTGATATCTTTGATTTTTTAGATAGTTGGCTAAATATACCTGTCTCATATCACCGCCGATAACAGGCAAATCATAAATCACAGTTCTTTTTTCCTTTTCTTTTTTCTTCTATTTAATATATGTGATTTTTATTCATTTTGTTTCTTTTAAAAATACATCAATTTTTACCCCTTTAAAAAATTAAAAAAGTAGTGATATAATAAACTCAAGTGCATAGAAACACCTACAATACAGCAAGAGCTTCCACTACACTGGGAGCTCTTTTTGTGTATTTATATATTTTATACACAAAGTACTTCCGGTGTTATACCATAACATGCATAATATCTTAATGTTTTTTCAAGGAGGAACTTTTTTATGAACACATTAACTGCAGAAAAAAGAGATTTGAAAACAAAGGCTAAAAAATTAAGAAAAGAAGGTTATGTTATCGGAAATCTGTTTGGCAGAGATATCGAAAATTCCATTCCATTGAAAGTTGATTCCCGTGAAGCCGCTAAATTCTTAAAGGATAACAAAAAAGGAGCTCATATTACTTTACTTGTTGACGGAGAAAATGTAGACGCCATCGTAAAAGAAATCGACTACAATGCCATGAAAAACGAAACAATGTTTATTAACTTCCAGGCATTAGTTGCTGACGAAAAGATCCACACAACTGCTGCGATCGAATTATTAAACGAAGATGCTGTACAGAATGGTATCGTTGAACAGTCCTTATCTGAAGTCGAATACAAAGCATTCCCAGCTGATATCGTTGAAAAGGTTGAGATTGATTTAACACAGTACAATGTTGGTGATATGATCCATGTCAAAGACTTGCCATTAGCTGCTAACAGCAAGATTTCTCTTGTTACACCAGAAGATACTCTGATCGTTAACATCGCAGAACCTGAAGCTGTTCCTGAAGATGAAGACGAAGAAGCGGCTGAAGAATAAATAAATCAGTGAAAGAAAAGACTCGATTTTCATAATTAAAAATCGAGTCTTTTTATTTTGCCTTTTCTTTGATATCCTTTAAAAAATCCAGCATTTTTTCTCGGATGTTTTTCTCTGCATTCTGAGATCATCAACTGAATCTTAAATTTAAAATCTTCAGATTCCAAGATCGTAAATGGATGTTCTTCTGTTACACAAACCGATAAATGTTCACTCTCATATTGTGGATAAGTTCCTGTAAATCCTTGTTCTTTCAGTTTTTTATCAACCTGTTCCCTGTATCGTTGAATCTTCTGATCGATTCTTTCTCCATAATTCCTTGCTGGATATGGATCAGAAGCATTGCAGACTTTCTCGCAGATCAATTCATATAAATCTTGTCTCTTTGGATCTTGCAGTTTCTTTGCAAGCATCATCTCCATTCGTTTGGTTGGGTGCTTCTCATATTTATCGATCCATTTTAAATAATCTTTATCCCCTGCCTGCATAGCAAGATTTCTCATACATTCTAATCCTTCTTCGGTTTTGTCATACCATTCTTCTGGATCTTCATTGATCGGAAAATAGTAATAAAATGGTGCAAATTCGATCAGTGACATGATCTCCATCTCTTGATCATTACACACTTCTTCCCCTAAAAAGCGATATTTCTCACGGATCGTTCCAATCATATAGACTAGCTGGCGCCACTGCTCAGCTCCATCTCTCCAGAAATGTCCGATCTCATGATACCGGTAACAGTTCGTATGTTCCATGATCTCATCAAACCACATTGTAAAAACACTTTCTTCTCCCTGATGAACGATCAACCCATAACGACCTTCTCGTTCTTCCAGTTGTGCCCACATCTCTCCTTCATAGTCTTTGTCATATTTTCCAGAGATACAAAGTCCATGGAAACTTAGATAACACTCAATTGCATCGTTCATCATATATGGAACATATCCTGTTTGATTTCCATCTTTTTCTTTCGACTTGAAGTTCAAACACCTGATATTCAAATATCTGCGCAAGCAACTGTATGGATCTTGATATTTCTTCTAAATTTGTTTCAAAATAGTTCATACGGAATTCCTTTCCCTATTATCTATGTATTTTATTTATATTTCTGAATTTCATTTAAAAAAACGTTCGCCATATTTCTGAAGCTTATGTTCTCCGACTCCATTGACTTCTAACATTTCCTCATCATTAGAAGGTTTCATCGTACTCATATGTACCAGTGTCTTATCGGAAAATACCATATATGGCGGAATTTTCTGTTCGGATGCGATCATTCTTCGAAGTACACGTAATGCTTCGAACAATTCTGTATCTTCCTCAGCAAGTGCTGCCACAGCTCCTGCTTTCTTACGTTTCTTCGTCTGAATCTTGCGTTCTTCTTTCTCTTTTTCGACTTCTTTTGGAATCTTGATCTCAAAGTTCCAGTTATCATCAATCTTAGTAATATCTGCAACGCTTAAAACCGGATATTCATCATCTGTCATTTCCAGATATCCATAGACTAACATTTCATTGATGATCTGTCGTATCCTTGCAATGCTTTCTGATGCCAATGCTCCATATTGTGAATTCTCATCTAAATGACGGCTTAATACTTTCTGGCTCTTTGAACCTTTTAAAATATCCACGATCGTTGATAGTCCGAAATCTCGATAACAATCTCTAATACATTGGATGATATCTTTCGCTTCCATTGTTGCATCAACCGTTTCAAACTCGGTCAGACAGTTTAAGCAGTTTCCACAGTATCCGCTTGTCTGTTCTCCAAAATAATTTAAAATATAATGACGTAAACATTCCTTCGTATAGCAGTAAAATGTCATCTGACGAAGTCTTTCCCAGTCTCTTTCCATCACGATCTGCTTTGTGATCGCATCTAATTCCTCATTCTCCTCTCCATTTTCGATCAGAAAACGATTGGTTCGGTTATCAATCGGCGCATAATATAAGATACATTCCGCAGGTTCTCCATCACGTCCTGCTCTTCCTGCTTCCTGATAATAACTTTCCATGTTCTTCGGCATATTATAATGAACAACAAAACGGACATCCGGCTTGTCGATTCCCATTCCAAAGGCATTTGTCGCTACCATGATCTGCTTTCTGTCATAGATAAAATCTTCCTGATTTTCCTTTCGTTCTTCATCCGATAATCCTGCATGGTATCTTGTCACGGAGAATCCATCTTCTCTTAACTGATAGCAGACTTCCTCAACATTTTTCCTAGATAAACAGTAAATGATCCGCTGCTTCCTGGCATCTTTTCTTCTTTTTCTTTTAAATAACTTAGTAATTCTCTATACTTATCCCGTGGGCGTTTTACTGCATAGTAAGATTCTCCCGGTCAAACCCTGTCGTTAATACAAATGGATCTCTCAGGTTCAAAATATCCATAATATCATCCCTGACTTCTGCTGTTGCTGTTGCTGTATATGCAGTCAGTACAGGACGATACGGAAGTTTCTTTAAAAATTCCAGAATTTTTAGATAACTTGGTCTGAAATCCTGCCCCCACTGAGACACACAATGTGCCTCATCAACTGCCAACATTGATATCTTCACTCCACTATTTAGCGCAAAATTGATAAAACCTTCTGTTTCCAAGCGTTCTGGTGCCACATAGATGATCTTGTATCTTCCCTGCATCGCATATTTTAATGCGGTATGATACTGTCCCTGTGTCAGAGAACTATTTAAAAATGCCGCATGAATTCCGGTTGATTCAGTGTCCCAACCTGATCTTTCATCAGCGAGATCAGTGGAGAGATCACAAGTGTAATTCCATCCATCATCAATGCTGGAATCTGAAAACAAAGAGACTTTCCTGCTCCTGTCGGCATGATCCCTAAGACATCCTGCCCATTTAATGCTGCCTCGATCAATTGTTCCTGACCTTGGCGGAATTCATCATATCCAAAGTATTGTTTTAATAGTTTCTTCGCTTCTTGTATCTTACTCAAATCTATCACTTCCTATTGTTTTATTTATACTTTTACCACTCTCATCGTTTATATTCCCATCCGGAGGGCTTTTTTATTTCATAGGGGATTTCATTGAAATTTCCTATGAAATGAAAAAGCTTCCAATCACATTTAGCACACCCGCAAACAGCATGACAATGATCGGATCTTTTTTCTTTCTTCAATAAAAGGTAACATACAAATGAATAAAATAAGCACCCTGTATCCAGTTGATCTGTTGAAGCTCTATATGACTTCCCTGAAAAAATGCCTGTGCAAGGATCGTAATTCCAGAAGTCAAGATCAGTGCGATCACCGCAGGATGTAAAGTATTTAACACCATTTGTAGTCCTTCCATATGACGATATTTTACATAAAAATACGCAATCACTGTAACGATCACACACGCAGGGAATACACATCCATCGTTGCACATAATGCTCCTTGCCACCCTGCGACTCTTATGCCCACGAAAGTCGCCGCATTAATTGCGATCGGTCCCGGTGTCATCTGCGAAATCGTCACGAGATCTCCAAATTCAGACAGAGACAGCCAATGATATGCATCTACACCTGCTGCTGTATCATTGGCATTGCTGCATATCCGCCTCCGAAACTAAATGCTCCAATCTTTAAGAAACTTAAAAATAATTGCAAATAGATCATTTTCTGCCTCCTATCTTCTTTCTTGAAATACCATATTGTACGATTCCAACTCCAATACATGCAAGAATAATGTAGATCACACTAATATCAAAGACATAACTTGCCATAAATGCCACAACCATAATGATCGCAAGTTCTATTCTGTTTTCCTTCTTACTTTGCCCTTTTGCCATCTCGTACACAACACTGATGATCACTGCGCCAACACCCGTCTGCATACCAGAAAGCATCGCTGCAACAATCCTGTTATCCCGAAATATTTCATAAAAACAGAGACTACAGATATAATCAAAAATGGCGGTAGAACAGCTCCGAATACACTTACGATCACACCACTGATACCTGCTAATTTATAGCCAACAACGATTGCTCCATTCACTGCGATTGCTCCTGGGCTGATTGTGCGATCGCCACCAGATCAAGCATCTCGTCTTCTTCGATCCAATGATATTCATTCACAAACTTCTTCTTCATCAAAGATACGATCATATAGCCGCCACCAAAGGTAAATGCACTTAAATAAAATGTTTCTATAAACAACCTCAATAATTTTTTCTTTTTTTCATTCCTTTTTCTTCCATATGACATCTCCAGTCAAAAATCTTACCATTTATACTGGTGCAAACTGGCTATTATATAATCTGGCATACGCACCATTTTTCGCTAAAAGTTCTTCATGTGTTCCCTGCTCCAAAATATGTCCATTTTCCATAACAAGTATCACATCCGCATTCTGAATCGTTGAAAGTCGGTGGGCTACGATAAAACTTGTTCTTCCTTTCATCATCGTTTCAAATGCTTTCTGAATTCGAATCTCTGTCATCGTATCAATTGATGATGTCGCTTCATCTAAGATCAGCATTGGAGGAAGACTTAACATGATCCTTGCAATACAAAGGAGCTGTTTCTGTCCTTGAGAGAGATTTCCGCCACCTTCTGTAATGATCGTATCATAACCATCTGGCATTCGCTCGATAAATCCATGTGCATTGGCTTCTTTTGCTGCATGATCATCTCTTCCTCAGTTGCATCTGGTTTTCCATAGCAGATATTTTCACGAATCGTTCCTGCTTTTAACCATGTCTCCTGAAGTACCATTCCATAACTGGATCGTAAACTTTCTCTCGTGACATCCCGGATATCATTTCCTTCCACCTTGATCATTCCTACATTCACATCATAAAAACGCATTAACAGATTGATCAATGTTGTTTTCCCACATCCTGTCGGTCCAACGATTGCAATCCGCTGTCCTGGTTCCACCTTCAGATTAAAATCCTGGATTAAAGGTACTTCTTTCACATAAGAAAAGTCCACATGCTCTAATTCTACATTTCCTTTCACATCCTGTAACGCCTTCGCATCTTTGGCATCAGGAATCATCGGCTCCTCATCTAATAATTCAAAAACTCTTGCCGCAGAAGCTAAAGAATTCTGAAATTCTGTGATAACCCCTGTGATCTCATTAAACGGCTTTGTATACTGGTTTGTATAACTTAAAAAACTTGATAACTGACCAACACTGATACTTCCACGAATAACACTCACACACCCTGCGATCGCTACTCCCGCATAGATTCCTGAATACATAAATCTGGTTGCCGGATTTGTGATGGATGAAAAAAATGTCGCTCTTAAAGAATAATCAGCAAGATCATCATTGATCTGATCAAACTCTTCTTGTGCTTTTTCTCCATGATCAAACACTTTGACTACTTTAATATTTCCAAGCATTTCATTGACAAATCCTGTCATCTTTCCTCTGGTCTGCGATTGTTTCTTGAACATATTAAACTTCGCTTTGAGATAAAACTTGCAATAAAAAATGAAAACGGACTTAAAATAACAACGACCAATGTGATCCATGGATTGATTCCTAACATAAAACAAATGGTTCCAACGATCGTGATCACTCCGGTAAATAACTGTGTAAATCCAAGCAGCAATCCATCCGTAAACTGGTCAATATCCGTTACGATCCGGCTGATCAAGTCTCCTGAGGAGTGTGCATCTACATAAGATAATGGCAGTTTCTGCAAATGCTCAAATGCCTGAATCCTTAAATCTTTTCCAATCTTATATGTAATCTGATTATTGACATGATTCATCAGCCACTGCGCTGCTGCCGTCAACACAATGCAGACCACGATCGTTTTTATAATACTTATCAATCTTGCAAAATCAACATTTCCTTTTGCTATAAGGCAGTCCACACCTTGTCCTGTCAAAATTGGAACATAAAGTGTCAGCGCCACACTGATCACCGCCAATATTAAAGACGCAAAGATCAAAAATCGATAAGGCTTCATATATTCCATGATTCTTTGTAATGTCTTTTGTTTTTTGTCTTTCTTCATGGTCTTATGCCTCCTCTCCTGCCATCTGTGATTCACAGATCTCTTTATATACCTGATTCTCTTTTAATAGCTGTAGATGAGTCCCGATTCCAGCAATCTTTCCATCATCTAACACTAAAATATGGTCAGCATTACGGATCGTTGATACTCTTTGGGATACAAGAAATACTGTCATATTATCTGTATTTTCTTTGATCGCTTTTCGAAGTCTTGCATCTGTTGCAAAGTCAAGTGCGGATGCACTATCGTCAAGAATTAAGATCTCAGGTTTACGTACTAATGCTCTTGCGATCGTTAGTCTCTGTTTTTGTCCGCCAGATAAGTTTCCTCCATTTTGTTCAATTCTAAAGTCTAATCCCTGTTCCTTCTGATCAACAAATTCTCTTGCCTGTGCGATATCCAATGCCTGATAGATTTCTTCATCTGTGGCATCTTCTTTACCCCATTTCATATTATCTCTTAGGCTTCCTTCAAACAAAGATGCTTTCTGCGGAACAAATCCGATCTTTCCTCGGATAAATTCTGGTTTTAATTCTTTCTCATCAACTCCACGGTATAGAATTCTTCCTGATGTCACATCATATAATCTTGCGATCAAAGATACAAAAGTACTCTTTCCTGACCCTGTACCTCCGATCACCCCGATCGTTTCGCCTTCTTTCACCGCAAAATCAAATGGATGGATCGTCTCTTTTCTTGCACCATGATAGACAAACGATATATCTTTAAACTCAAGAATAGGTGTATTTTTCTTCTCTTCTATATCTGTTTTTCCAGTTTCCTTCATGGATGGCTCTAATGCAAAAATCTGATTCACACGGTCAAGACTTGCAAGAGCTCTAGATAAGATGATCAGAAGATTCGCAAGTTTTACAAGTTCCACAAGAATCTGTGACATATAATTGATCAAGGCAATGATCTGTCCTTGTGTTAAATAACCCAGATCAACCTGTTTTCCACCAGACCATAGGATTGCAATGATCCCCAAATTAATGATCATGTAAGTCAGAGGATTTAGTAACGCTGAAATCTTTCCAACGTGGATCTGTTTGTTATAAAGCTGTCCACTTTGTAATCTGAAATTCTCTTCCTCACTTCTTTGTCTGTTAAATGCACGAATCACACGAATTCCAAGAAGATTTTCCCTTGTACTTTTTAATACTCCATCGACCTGTTTTTGTACTTTCTTATACATTGGCATCGTGATCCATAAGATCAGTCCAACAACCACTGCCAATGCTGTGATCGTAAATACAAAAGGAAAACTGCTGCCTTATGATCACCGTAAATGCATGAACATCGCACCAAATACGACAAATGGTGACCTTAAAAACAACCGCAGGAACATGTTAACTCCATTTTGCACCTGATTGATATCATTACTCATGCGGTTGATCACGTTGATGTCCCAACCTGATCGATCTCCTGATAAGAAAATTGATTCATATGTGCAAACAAATCACTTCTCATCGACTTTCCTGTATACACAGCCGATCTTGCCGCAAAATACTGTGCTGTGATAGAAAATGAAAATCCAATGATTCCAAGTAAGATCAATAATCCTCCCATCTTCCACAAATATCCAATATCGTGATGTCCGATTCCTACATCGATCATGCTGGCAACGACCAATGGTACAAATAGTTCAAAACTAGCTTCCAACATCTTAAATAATGGTGCAAGGATCGTAACACAAAGATGCTCCTTTAAATATCCTAGTAACCGTTTCATCGATTCGTACTCCTTCTTTTATCTTACTATTTTCTTTAGTATACACCATTTTATTTTTATTTGAACATAGTACCAGATATTTTACGAAAACAAAAAAAGTACCGCTTAGAGCCAGGTAACATGCTCTAAACGGTACGGGGATGATTTATGGTTCAAAAAGAGTTATTTGTCTTCCTTTTGAACAGAACAATATCCTTGTGGGTGGCTGCTGTGCCATTTCCATGCGGATGCAATGATTTCTTCAAGATCTGCATGTTCTGCTTCCAGCCAAGGATATTCTTCGCTTTTTCACTGGAAGCGATCAAGACAGCCGGATCTCCAGCTCTTCTTCCTTCTTCCACAGCCTTGATCGGCTTTCCTGTCACTTTTCTGGCTGTTTCGATGACTTCTTTTACAGTAAATCCAACACCATTTCCAAGATTGAAGATGTTGCTTTCATTACCTTCCATTAAGTATTTCACTGCCAGAATATGTGCTTGTGCAAGATCTGTTACATGAATATAGTCTCTTACACAAGTTCCATCTTTTGTATCATAATCAGTTCCAAAGATACTGATTGCTTCTCTTTTGCCATTTGGCACCTGTAAGATCAATGGGATCAAATGTGTTTCTGGATTATGATCTTCTCCGATCTGTCCACTTACATGTGCTCCGCAGGCGTAAAGTATCTTAAAGATACATAACGAAGTCCGTGAGCGCGCCCAACCCATTTAAACATTTTTTCCATAGAAAGTTTTGTCTCTCCATAAGTGTTGGTAGGTTCTGTGCGGTCTGTCTCTACGATCGGTACCTTTTCTGGTTCTCCATAAGTTGCTGCTGTTGAGGAAAATACGATCTTATCGATACCATGTTCTACTAAAGACTGTACCATTGTTTTTGTTCCACAAAGGTTATTATCATAATATTTTAAAGGATCGACCATACTTTCTCCAACTAAGGAATTTGCTGCGAAATGAATGACTGCATCAATATCTTTTTCCTGATCTAGTACACTGTCTACAAAGTCTTTATTTCTTAAATCTCCTTTATAAAACTTCGCCTGTGGATGAACTGCTCGATATGTCCTGTTTCCAGATTATCGATGATCACGACTTCTTCTCCAGCATCGATCAGTTCGTATACTGTATGAGAACCTATGTATCCAGCTCCGCCTAATACTAATATTTTCATTGTCTTGCTTTCCTTTCTATGACCTTGTCATTATAAAACTGCAATAAATCGGTCGAATGCTTTTCTTCCTTCTTCATTATATTTATAAACTCCGGCATCTTCAAGAACTTTAACAAATACCTGTCCAATCTCTTCTTTTAAGATATCCATGACATTTCCTTTATTGATATCTGTATATTTTCCTTTGATTTCTTCAACCCATGCTGCATGCTTCTTTAAATCTTCCTTAGAAACAATATCTTCTCCTTTGATCAGACACTGGCTTAAATGTTCCATCTCTGCCTTTAATCTAGATGGCAGAACAGCAAGTCCCATAACCTCGATCAGCCCGATATTTTCTTTCTTGATATGATGATACTCATTGTGTGGATGGTAAGTCCTAATGGGCACTCTTCAGTTGTGATATTATTACGAAGTGTCAGATCCAGTTCATACATATCACCTTTTTACGTGCGATCGGTGTGATCGTATTATGTGGTTCTCCTTCTGTCTCAGCAAAAATATATGCTTCTTCATCCGTGTATCCACGCCATTTTTCAAAATATGATCAGCAAGATCAATGAGGCGTTTTCATCTTTACTCTGAATACGGATCACAGATAATGGCCAGTGAACGATTCCTGCTTTGACATCTTCATATCCTGGGATTGTAAATTCTTTTTCAATCTCTGCTCGTTCCATAGCAAATTCATAATGACCGCCTTTGGAAATGATCATGTGTTAAGATAGAACCTCCAACGATCGGAAGATCGGCATTCGATCCAAGGAAATAGTGTGGAAACTGTTTACAAATCAAATAATTTTGTAAATGCTGCCCGATCGATCTTCATTGGTACATGCTGTCCATTAAATACGATACAATGCTCATTGTAGTATACATATGGAGAATACTGGAATCCCATTTCTGTCATTGATCGTAAGCGGTATGATCCTGTGATTCTGTCTTGCAGGGTGATTCATTCTTCCTGCATATCCTTCATTTTCCATGCAAAGCTGACACTTTGGATAAGAACTTTGCTTTGCATTTTTCGCTGCTGCGATCGCTTTCGGATCTTTCTCTGGTTTGGAGAGATTGATCGTGATATCAATATCTCCATATGGACTATTTACTTTCCATTTCATATCTTTTTTGACGCGGTCTCTTCGGATATAGTTGGTATCCTGGCTGATTCATAGAAAAACTCTGTTGCTTTCTTTGGACTCTCTTCATAATAGGTACGGAATTCTTTGATGACCTGGCTTGGTTTTGGTGTCAGAATTCCCATTAATTTTGTGTCAAATAAATCTCTTGTCACGATATCATCACTTTTGATGATATAGCGGTCATAAGCTGTATCTGTCAAACGATCTAAATCTCTGGCAGGATGATTTCTTCTCCTTCAATATCAGGATCTTCATATTCATCTAATCGAAACACTTCCAGATATTGATTGATCGTATAGATTCATCTTCTGGCATGATCAGTTTTTATCAAGTCCATATGTTACAAGTTTTTTGATATCTTTTTGTAAATCCATCTTATTCCACCTCAATCGATATGTTGTTACTGCTTCGTATTCTTCGCCTTTTCTTAAAATTACCTTTGGTTCTTTTTCTATATGTATGGAGTTTGGTAAGAACTGGGCTTCTAAGGCAACACCATCTCTGTTTTCGTATGGTTTCCCACCTTTTCCATTACATCCGCCAGACAGGAAGTTTCCTGTGTATACCTGAATGCATGGAAGTGTTGTTGTCATCGTCATTTTTCTTCCAGTTTCTTTGTCATATAGAACTAACTGGTCATCTTCATCTTTTACCATAAAAGAATGATCATAACCTCCGGCAAGTTTTAACTGTTCATGATCATCGTTGATCCGCTCTCCGATCTCATGAAATTCTTTAAAGTCAAATGGTGTGTTTCTATCTTTAAAAATGTTCCATTGGCAAGACAGTTTTCATCAACACATGCAATCTCATCCGCTTTTACCTTTAACTGATGATGATAAATTATCTTTTCCAGCAGATAAATTAAAGTAAGAATGATTTGTGATATTGATCAGTGTATCCTGATCGGATACTGCTTCATATTCCATTTTTAATGTATTATCGCATAAACGATACACAACTTCAGATAAAGACTTCCCGGATATCCTTCTTCCATATCTGGTGAGAGATAGATAAAACGAATTCCATCTTCCAACAATTCATATTTAAATATCTTTTGATTAAATCCTTTGATTCCTCCATGGAGAGAATTCTTTCCATTGTTTGCTGCCAATTCGTATGTCTTTCCATTTAATTCAAACTTTGCATCTCCGATACGATTTGCAACACGTCCGGCGATCGCTCCCATGTAACTTCCATCTCCATGCCAGCAATCTTCCACATTCTCAAATCCAAGAACAACATCCCCAAAGTTTCCTTCTCGATCTTTTGTAAATACAGATAATACATGACATCCAAGGTTACTTGTGATCACTTTGATCTCATCATTTTTTAATTCGAATAAGCAGACTCCGTTATCTCTTTGTTCTATCATTCTTACTTTCATCATCTTATAATACCTTCATTCCTCCGTATGGACGTACTTTTAAGACATGACATGCTCCCTCACCAAATACATGTTCCATGTTCTTTTTGTACATACTAACAATATCATTTGGCACAAACGCCTGAATCGTTCCTGCAAATCCTCCGCCATGAACTCGGCTGACTCCTTTATCTCCTAAGGAAATATCACTGATCGCCAATCCGATTGATACACTCTGATTTGTCAGGTCATGACTTGAATATACATTTTGTAAATATTTAAAGGATGAATCACCAGATTCTTTGATCAATTTCTTAAATGTATCAAAATCTCCTTCTTCTAAAGCTTTTACCTGCTGATCTACACGTTTATTTTCCTCAAATAAATGCATTGCACGAAGAACTGCTCTATCTCCTAAGATTTCTCTGATCTTTGCAGATTTAAGTAAAATCATCTTTATCAACTTCTCTTAATGCTTCCTGATTAAAATAATTGGCAACTTTCTTCATTTCGTATGGAATTGCTGCATAATCATCTGTTAAATCTGCATGAGATCCTTTTGTATCCACAATGCATAAGCTGTGTCCATATTCTTCAAAATCCACTTCAACCTTTTTGATCTTTGGACTTTGAGGATCTTCAAAATCAATATTGATCAGACCTCCAATGGAAGATGCCATCTGATCCATCAATCCACATGGTTTCCAAAGTATACATTCTCTGCATACTGTCCGGCCTGCGCCAAAAATACAGGATCGATCTTCATATCGTTATATAACCCAGATAAAATATTTCCGATCAATACTTCAAATGCAGCAGAAGATGACATTCCAGCCCCATTTAATACATCACTTGTTACATAAGCTTCAAATCCACCGATTTTATATCCTTCTTCTTTTAATTTAGAAGCAACTCCCTGAATCAGTGCCTGTGATGTTCCTTTTTCTGCTTTGGCTGGGTCAAAAGAACTAAGACTTACTATGATTCTTTCATATCCTTCTGATTTCAGATCGATCACATCGTCATCTCTTTTTGCAACGATTGCGATCGCATCCAAGTTAATGGAAGTTGCCAGTACTTTTCCAAACTGATGGTCTGTATGGTTTCCTCCAACTTCACTTCTTCCTGGAGCACTATAGATTTCTACTTCTTTTTCTCCATAAATCTTTTCAAAGGATTCTAATGCTTTGATGTAGCGTTCCTGCTGATATGCAAGAACACTTTCATCTACATAGATATCTTTTAATAACTGATCATATTTTCCTTCTTTAAAGCTTCTTCTAATTTTTAATACTGTTCGGCATTGCGATTTGCTCTCCTTCTTCGATTGTCTGAATAACTTCTTCATGAAACTGTCATCCAAATGATAGGCTTTTTTATAAACTACATAGGCTACAAGCATGGACACCGCTGGGATCGCACACATTAAAAATCGAATAGAATTTAATGTTAATGCAGACTGTACCGCGTTTGGATTTGGAATATATCCTGTACGTTCCAGTGCAAATCCAATGAAAAGTGATGTTAAAGCCGCTGTGAATTTTACGATCAATGTCTGTAAAGAGAATACAACAGATTCATTTCTTGTTCCTAGTTTGTACTCACCATAGTCAACGACATCAGATAAGAATACTGTCGCACATCCAAGTTCTAATCCTGTTCCTGTCTTTACGATCACTCCTGCAACTGCTGTTAATACGATATTCTGTGGGCATACAAATCCAACGACTAATAATAATGCTAAGCCAATAAACGGTAAGATACAAGCCAGTAAAAATGATGTATGTCTGGATAATTTCTTTGCTACTTCTGGGAAGATGATCAATCCAACAACTTCTGCGATAGATGCACTGATCATAAAAGCTGATAACATGTTGGCATTTCCACATACATATGTAAAGTAGTAAACTGCAACACCCATGATAAACTGAATTCCTACATTATATAGAAGGATCAGTCCTACTGCTGACTGTAACTGGTCATTTTTCTTAATGATTGAGAATACATCTTTAAAAGAAATCTTCTCACTTGGTGCATTGTTTTCTTTTACTTTTAAGTTGCAGACTGCAACTCCGATCGTAAGAATAAATGTTCCTGCAATGATCATAGCAAAACGATGATATCCGATATATCCTCCACCTAAGGCTGCAATGATCTGAACACCGAATCCTGCGATGACTAATGACTGTCCAATACTTGCGAAAATTCTAGGTAAAACGGAAACAACTTCTCGTTCGTGTGGATCTGATGTAAGGTTTGGAATTACAGACCAGTATGGAATATCCATGATCGTATAAGTCATTCCCCATAATACATAGATCACTGCAACGAAGATGCAAAGTGAAGTTCCTGTTAATTTAAAGTCAGTAAATAATGCGACAAACACAACGGAATTGACTAAAGTTCCGATCACTAGCCATGGTACGAATTTTCCAAAGCGTGATCTTGTGTTATCTACGATCATTCCCATAAACAGATCGTTAAATGCATCCCAAAGTTTTGCTACAAAGAAAACGATTCCTACAAAACCCGGTGATACTTTCAACACATCCGTAAAGTAGATCATAGCGAATGTCGCCATCATTCCATAAATTAAATCTTTTCCCAATGCTCCAAATGCAAAAGTATATTTTACTCTGCCTGGAACCTTTCCATTAGTTGTTCCCATTTTTCTTTCCTCCTGTTTTTAGTAAACTGTCTTTGATACTTATATAGTAAAACTTTTTAGTAAAATTGTCAATATATTTTTACTAATTTTTACTTTTATTTTACTAAATTTACTTTTGTGCTTTTCTCTGTTATAATGAGATAAATTAATATTTATGAGAAAGGATTTTATCTCCATGGCAACAATCAAAGACATTGCACAGAAAGCATCTGTTTCTGCTGCAACTGTATCAAGAATTTTAAACCAAGACGATACCCTGAGTGTAACCGACGAAACAAAACAGCGCGTTTTAAAGGTTGCACAGGAATTAAATTATACAAAGCATCTAAAAATACCGTTGAAAATCGATTTCTATCGGTATCTTTCAATGGTATTCTGTCTTTCAGGAACTGGAAGATCCTTATTATCAGGCAATCCGTGTCGGTATTGAAAAATATTGTGCCGATCATAATATCCACGTTGTCCGTGCTTTCCAGAGCGATTGCAATTATCCTGACACACTCAAGGATCTTCAAGGTCTGATTTGTATTGGTAAATTTAATAAATCTCAGATTAAGTCTTTTCAAAAACTTAATTCCAACACTATTTTTGTTGATATGAAGACACCAAAGATTTATTGTGATACGATCAATCTTGATTTCCAACAGGCAGTTACTGAAGCACTAGATTATTTGTATGATCTTGGCCATCGAAAGATTGCTTATCTTGGCGGGAAGGAAGTTCTCGCTGATAACAGTGTATATTTTGAAGAACGTAAAGATACCTTCATCAACTTCTGCCAGGAACATTCCATTGACCATGAATCTTTTATTTATGAGGGAGATTATTCTGCTGAATCCGGATATAACATGACAAAACAAATGATTGCTGATGGCGACCTTCCAACCGCTATTTTCTCTGCCAGTGATCCTCTTGCAATCGGTGCAATGCGTGCTTTATATGAGAATGGTTATAAAATTCCAGATGATATATCCATCATTGGTTTTGATGATATCAGCGTTGCAAGTTTTTCAAACCCTCCGCTGACAACGATTCATACACCGGCTGAATTTATGGGAGAATATGCTGCTCATTATATTTTACTTCGGACAAAAGAAGATTCTCTGGAGCAGCAGACTCCGATTCGTCTGACACTTCCATGTAATCTTATTGTCCGTAACTCTTGTGCTGCTCCGCGCAAACAGTCATAATATTTAGTAATATTTTTACTTGCTTTTCTAAGCATAGAAAAAAAACTGCATGCTAACCGCATGCAGTTTTTCCCAAGAAGGAGTAAAAAGTTAATAGGTAAAATTTATTTATGAAAATGGATTCTCAGTCTTATAAAGCATATTCTTTGGCTGATTAAATCCAATCTCATCGACATCAACACCAATGTATTTGAATACTTCATATAAAGTTTTTCCAAAATGACCAAAAGCAACAGCTCCATGGTGTGGGAAATTCTTTTCGATCAGTACATGGCGGTAAAATCTTCCATTTCTGGGATAGCAAATACACCAATAGATCCGAAAGATCTTGTTGCTACTGGAAGGATTTCTCCTTGTGCAACGTACGCTCTTAATTTTGTATCTGCTGTACTTTGTAAACGGAAGAATGTAATATCTCCTGGTGCGATATCACCTTCTAATGTTCCCTGTGTCACTTCTTCCGGTAATGTTCTTGCATGATCTTCTGATATTTCATCTCACAGAAAGATAATTTAGATTTTGCTGTGTTTCCACAATGGAATCCCATAAATGTATCTTTTTGTGTATAGTCATAGTTATCTTTAATTTCTTCATTATACATATCTGCTGGTACGGAGTTGTTGATATCTAATAATGTCACAGCATCCTGACTTACAACCGTTCCAATAAATTCGCTTAATGCACCATAGATATCTACTTCACAGGATACTGGAATTCCCTGTGCTGCCAAACGACTGTTTACATAACATGGTACAAATCCAAACTGAGTCTGGAATGCTGGCCAGCATTTTCCGGCAATTGTTACATATTTTCTGTAACCTTTATGATCCCTGATCCAGTCTTTTAATGTCAGTTCATACTGTGCAAGCTTGGAAGAATCTCTGGTTTTTTATTTCCTGCACCCAGTTCTTCTTCCATTTCTTTTATGATTGCAGGAATTCTTTCATCCCCTTCATGCTGATTAAATGCTTCAAATAAATCTAATTCTGAGTTTTCTTCAATTTCGATTCCAAGATCATATAATGGTTTGATCGGTGCATTACATGCAAGGAAGTTCAGTGGTCTTGGTCCAAAACTTATGATCTTCAATTCACTTAATGCTTTTACTGTTCTTGCGATTGGCAAAATTCATGGATCATATCTGCACATTCTTCTGCTGTTCCTACTGGATATTCAGGAATATATGCTTTTATATTTCTTAATTTCAGATTATAACTTGCATTTAACATTCCACAATATGCATCTCCTCTTCCATCTAAGAGGTTATCACCACTTTCCTCAGCTGCTGCCACAAACATCTTTGGTCCATCAAAGTGTTTTGCAAGAAGTGTTTCTGAGATTTCTGGTCCAAAGTTTCCAAGATAAACAACTAATGCATCACATCCTGCTTTTTTAATATCTTCTAATGCCTGTACCATGTGAATCTCACTCTCCACGATACAGACTGGACATTCATAAATGTCCTCAGGATCATATTTTTCTTTATATGCTTTTATCAATGCTTCTCTTCTTGTAACTGATAAACTTTCTGGGAAGCAGTCACGACTGACTGCTACGATCCCGATCTTTGTTTTTGGCATATTATTCATATTGTTTTCCTCCTTTAATACATCAACCAAATATAACTATCTACTTTTCATTACCTTGTGCAAGACGCTTCTCACGAATTGATTTAAATACACTCTGTAAGATTACGAAGAAGCAAAGAAGTAATGCGATCACGATTCTTGTCCACCAGGATGATAATGTTCCCTGGAATGTAATGATCGTTTCAATGATACCCTTGATCAGTGATCCAAATAGTGATCCTACGACAGTTCCAACACCTCCTGTTAAAAGTGTTCCACCAATAACTGCTGCTGCGATCGCATCCATCTCAAATCCTCTAGCCTGCTCTACGAATCCACCACAAGAGTTTAAGCAGAAAGCAAATCCAGCTAATGATGCTAAAAATCCATTTAACACATAAACTTTTAATTTTGTAACTTTAGGATTTAATCCCATTAATAATGCAGACTGTTCATTTCCACCTACTGCAAATACGGCACGTCCAAATTGTGTATCGAAGGATCACAAAGGAAATCGCTACAACCAATAATGCAATGACAACACTTAGGTAGATATAAGGATGCATTGCAACTCCTCGGTTGTTGTAATATGTAATAAATCCAAAATAAATTCGATAGTTTGCAAGACTTAAAAATGTTGGATTTTCAATACTGATCATATCGGAACTGATCAATGCTGTAAGACCTCTGGCAAAGAACATTCCTCCAAGTGTTACGATGAATGGCTGTATTTTAAATAAGCTACTAAAAATCCTTGAACCAATCCGAAGATCACACCAAATGCTAATACCAGAATAATTGCAACGACTGCGCTCATATGCTTCACTTCCATCATCCATGCAAGCATCATACAAACAACACCGATGACGGAACCAATCGAAATATCGATTCCTCCTGTGATCAGTACAAATGTCATACCAACGGCTGCAATGATCAATCCAGCATTACTAATGAACAAGTTTAAAAACACCTGTGGGCTTGTAAAGTTTCGATCTCCGTAAAGAATCGCACCTGCAATATAGAGCACGAAGAATAATACGATCGTAACTGCAAGCAAAAATCCATTTCCTCTAAGTTTATTTTTAATTTTCTCTACCATTGCCATTATGCCACCTTCTCTCCAGCAGTTTTTGCTGCACGTTTTGCTTTAATACGATTTAAGTATTTCTTAAATTCTGGAGACTGTAATGTCACGATTATGATAACCACGATCGCTTTATAAAGTGGAAGCTGATCTCCAGTTACTTTCATTGCATATAATGTTGTAGATAATGCCTGGATCGTGATCGCTCCAATAACACTTCCTGCGACTGAGAATTTACCACCTGCAAGAGAGTTTCCTCCAAGTGCTACTGCTAAGATCGCATCTAATTCCATCAAGTTTCCTACGTTATTTGCATCAATGGATGTGATTCTTGATGTTGCGATCATTCCCGCGATTCCTGCACAAAGTCCGCAGGCTGCATATGTGATAAAGATAATCTTTGTAGAATTCAGTCCAAACAAACGACTGGCTCTTGGGTTGATACCTACACTTTCAATATACAATTTTGTTGCTGTCTTATTTAAGAATAATGTTGCTAAAATGACTACGATAATCGCTACCAAAATCGGTGTTGGAACTGGAATATGTGGCAGAAATCCTCCTAAATACTTAAAGCTGTCCACTTTGACATATAAGTTATTTCCACCTGTGATCAACTGTGCCATTCCTCGTCCTGCGGTAAATAAGATCAAGGTTGCTACCATTGGCTGGATCTTCATATTCGCAACTAAGAATCCGTTCCACATACCACATAATACAGATACCACAAGCCCGATCAGGATTGCTGCGATCCAAGGAATTGCATATGTTTCGCCACTTCCAAGAAGATAAACAGATACAGCTCCTGATAATGCCATGATCGCTCCGACAGAGATATCAGTTCCTGCACTGGATGCTACACAAAGTGTCATACCAACTGCTAAGATGATCAATTCACTGGATCGGTTGAAAATATCGACCAGATATCCATATAACACACCATTTTTAATTGAGATTTCAAAAAATGATGGGAGATTTTATAAGGTTAAATAATAATACAAGTGCCAGACATACAATTGGCCAGAAGAGGCGATATGATGTCATCTTTTTTAATTTATCCATAATTATTTGTCACCTCCTGCGATTGCTTTCATTACATTTTCCTGTGATAATTCACTTTCTTCCAATTCTCCGACTTTCTCACCATCTCGTAAGATTCCCATGTGAGTCACGGTACGAAGCATTTCTTCTACTTCGGATGAAATAAATACAACAGACATTCCTTCATTTGCAAGTTTTACGACTAATTTCTGAATCTCTGTCTTTGTTCCAACATCAATACCTCTGGTTGGTTCATCAAGAATCAGGAATCTGGTTCTGTCATCAGCCATCTTCCGAGGATTACTTTCTGCTGATTACCACCACTTAATGATTTGATCGGTGTTTCTCTGCTTGCTGTCTTAACCTGCAGCATCTTAATATACTTATCTGTCAACTCTTCCTGTTCTTTTCTGCTCATCAGTTTGAACATTCCTCGTTTTGCCTGAAGTGCCAAGATCATGTTTTCTCTTACAGAAAGATCTGCAATGATTCCTTCTACTTTACGATCTTCCGGACAATATGCCATTCCTTGATGCATTGCATCATTGGTGCTTTGACATCTAATTTTTCTCCTTTGACATATAATTCTCCTCCATCTGGTTTATCTGCTCCATAAATCGCTCTTACAAGTTCGGAACGTCCAGATCCTAATAATCCAGATAATCCAACAACTTCTCCTTTATGGATCTTAATGTCAAATGGTTTGATCGTTCCTTTATGATAAAGACCTTTTGCTTCGATCACAACTTCGTTGCTTTGTTTCTTTGATGATGTTCCACTTCCTTTGATGTCTGCCAGATCATCAAATTCTTTTCCCATCATTGTTGCAACTAATTTAAATCTTGGAAGCTCTTCTGTCTTATATTCGCCTACAAAATGTCCATTTCTAAGTACTGTGATCCTGTCACAGACTGCATAGACCTGTTCCAAAAAGTGTGTTACGAATACGATCGCTGTTCCG